>TARA_R100001369_G_scaffold954_4_pt1 | contig 167771 bp, 157 predicted proteins | sample TARA_R100001369 | Tara Oceans TARA_R100001369 (sample SAMEA2621528) | marine metagenome | biome: marine biome (ENVO:00000447); feature: surface water layer (ENVO:00002042); material: "saline water (ENVO:00002010), including plankton (ENVO:xxxxxxxx)" | depth 5 m
TGCTTGATTTCTAGTGACTTATAAAAGTATTTTTAAAAATAAGTGGGAATATGTTTGTTTTTTAAAAGTTTCTGTCGTTAAATTTGCGGTATAGATTATTAAAAAGATGAATCAAGTATTGTGTAATATGTGTATGATGATGTTGGGGAAACCCGCAGCGTCCACTATTGCATAAAACTTAACTTATAAGAATTGCAAAAGCCGCTGCCAACCGCAGCGGCTTTTTTTGTTTATATAGCTCAAAAAAATACTCATTTTAAAATCGCTGATTAGGTTCAGCTTCAACAAATAAAAATGAAAACAGTTATCTCAATAAATAACATAATGTGCGGAATGATGCAAATGTGTATGATGTACGCAACAAGCCGCTATTGCCAAAAATTCAGGATATAACTTAGTTTATATAGTTCAATTCCTAAATCCCTCTGGCAACCTAGCCAGAGGGATTTTTAATTTCAATAAGATCAAGATTTCAAACAAATTCAATATAAACCATTAAAACAACAATTATGAGCACTCAACAATTTTCTACAAATGCATTACACGCAGGTCACGATGTAACTATTAACGGAGGAACACGAGCAGTTCCCATATACCAAACAACTTCGTATGTCTTTAAAAATTCGGATCATGCGGCTAACTTATTTTCTTTAGCAGAACCCGGGTTTATTTATACAAGACTAAACAATCCCACCAACGATATTCTTGAGCAGCGCTTAGCAGTTTTGGAAGGGGGAATTGGAGCTGTGGTAACCGCATCTGGAACTGCCGCAATCAACACCACTCTGCTAACATTATTAAGATCTGGAGATCATATAGTAGCATCGAGTAGTCTTTATGGAGGAACTTACAATCTTCTAAATGTAACCTTACCAAGATTTGGGATCACCACAACTTTTGTAGATCCATCAGATCCAGAAAACTTTAAAAAAGCTGCTAAGGAAAACACAAGAGTATTTTTTATAGAATCTCTAGGAAATCCAAAATTAGATGTTCTGGATATTAAAGCTATTTCCACACATGCAAAGGAGTTTAAGGTACCATTGATAGTAGATAATACGGTTGCCACACCTTCACTTTTAAAACCAATCGAACACGGAGCAGATATTGTAATTCATTCCCTTACTAAATACATCAACGGGAACGGAACTTCACTTGGAGGAGTTATTATAGATGCCGGAAAATTTGACTGGGCAAATGGGAAATTCCCTGAATTCACCGAACCTTCAGCCGGATATCACGGACTTGTTTATCACGATGCTTTAAAAGAAGCAGCCTTTATCGCTAAGGTAAGGATAGAAGGTTTGAGAGATCATGGTGCAGCTTTAAGTCCGTTCAATGCTTTTCAAATAATACAAGGATTGGAAACCTTAGAGATCAGGATTAAAAAACACAGTGAAAACGCATTGGCTTTAGCTAAATGGTTACAAGAACAGGATCAAGTGAAATGGGTGAATTATCCTGGACTTGAAAACAGTGAGTATTATGAATTAGCTAAACAATATTTACCAAATGGGCAAAGTGGAATTGTAACTTTTGGAGTAGAAGGAGGTTTTGATGCAGCTAAGGTTGTTGCAGATGAAACTACGATTTTCTCTTTACTAGCAAATATTGGCGATACAAAATCTTTAATTATTCACCCTTCCAGTACAACGCATCAGCAATTAAGTGATGAACAGCAGGAAGCTACAGGAGTTACCAAGGATCTCATCAGACTTTCGGTAGGACTGGAAGATCTAGAAGATCTTAAGGCAGATCTACAACAGGCGTTTTCCAAAATTGGTAAAAAGGTTCTAAAATAATTTGTTGATTGATGAAGACGATCGGGAGAAACAAATCCTCATGCGTGATTCCCGATTGTTCTTCATTATTTATAAAACTCAAAAAGGTATTAGTAATGCTTCAAAAAATAAAAATAACAGATTTTAAGAATAGGGCAGGCACCATTCAGGATATCCAGTTAACTTATCAAATATTTGGAAAGGAATTGGGTACCGCACCAATTGTTCTGGTAAATCATGCCCTCACAGGAAATTCTGAAGTAACAGGAGAAAATGGATGGTGGAATGAACTAATAGGTATTGATAAAACTGTCGATCTTAAAAATTACACTTTACTGGCATTTAATATTCCCGGAAATGGTTTTGATGGGGAAGCATCTAATTTACTTACCAATTATAAAGAGTTTACCCTTAGGGATATTGCAAAAGTTTATAGATCGGCATTAAAGTATTTGGGAATCTCCAAAATAGCTATTGGAATTGGAGGGTCTATAGGAGGAGCATTACTTTGGGAACAAGCAGTTTTAGACCCAGATCTCTTTGAACGTATAATACCTGTTGCAGCCGATTATAAAGCAACGCCTTGGATTAAAGCGCTTTCTAAAGTGCAGGACCAGATCTTAAATAATTCTGTAAATCCTGTGGCGGATGCCAGAATGCATGCCATGACCTTTTATAGAAGCCCGGAATCTTTTGACTCTAAATTCAGTTCAGACCAAATTCAGAAAAGCGGAATTTGGGGAATTGAAGACTGGTTGGAGTATCATGGTAAAAAACTGGAAAACAGGTATACGTTGGCGGCTTATAAATTAATGAATCATTTGCTCTCTACTTCAGATATAAGTCTGGGTAGTGGAGATCATTTAAGTGCAGCATCTAAAATCACAGGAGATATACATATAATAACAATTAATTCTGATGCTTTATATACAGCAAATGAGAATTGGGATACTTATGTAAATCTGTCTCTTATCAAAAAGAATATAAGTATCCATGAAATTAGATCTATCCATGGGCATGATGCATTTCTAATTGAAACCTCACAAGTTGCAACCTTCTTAGATCCAATATTCAACACTATTAACAAACAAAATGAAAAAAATAAACATAGTACTTTTCGGAGTCGGTAATGTAGGGAGTTCCTTAATAAACCAGATATTGGAAGCTCGATCCAAAATATTGAATTCTGCTCAGATAGAGATCAATATTGCGGTATTGGTGAATTCTAAAATTGCTTTTTATAATAAGGATATTTTGAATAAATCTTGGGAAGCCGATTTTAAAACCTTTGGATATCCTTATAAAATATCTCATATTTTAAACCACGTTAAAAAAGAAAAACTCACCAATCTAATTGCTGTAGATGCTACTGCAAGTGAAGATTTCGTGAAAAATTATAAGGAGCTTATAAGAAATGGATTCCATATAGTTGCTGCCAATAAAACAGCAAACACGCTATCTGATAAATTTTATAAGGAGCTAAGACACGAATTAAGAACACACAACAAGCACTTTTTATATGAAACAAATGTGGGAGCTGGATTGCCTGTTATTAAAACGGTGCAAGATTTACATTCGTCTGGGGAGGAGGTAACTAAAATAAGGGGAATCTTTTCAGGATCCTTGAGTTATATTTTCAATACCTTTTCTGTAGATAAGCGCTTGTTTTCTGAAGTATTGGACGAAGCAAGAATAAAAGGTTTTACTGAACCAGATCCAAGAATAGATCTTTCCGGAAAAGACGTTGGTAGAAAATTATTGATCCTTGCCAGAGAACTAGATATCCTAAAAGAGCTTTCTGATGTGAGTATAGAAAACCTGGTTCCAAATCATTTAAATGGAAAGAGTTCAATTTCTCATTTTATAGATAACCAAGCCGACTTAAATTTAGGATTTGCAAAGCGAAGATCACAGTTAGCACAAGATGAAGTTTTAAGGCATATTGGAGAATTGGATGTAGCCAGTGGAGAATTAGTGGTAAAGCTGGTAACTGAAAAAAGAAATTCGCCGTTTGGAAGTTTAATGGAAGCAGATGCTTCTTTTGAAATTTACACTAAATCCTATGGAAATAGACCTATTGTTATTCAAGGAGCAGGTGCTGGTGCTGCGGTAACTTCAAGGGGTGTGTTATCTGATCTTTTAAAGATCTCGGAAAAACTGGAATGTATATAATTTACTGAATATGAAAAACACACACCTTGAAACTTCGGTAATAAGAACACAAGCACCAAGAACTCAATATTTAGAACATTCGGTTCCTTTGTATCTTACTTCAAGTTACGTTTTTGAAGATTCAGAAGATATGCGAGCGTCTTTTGCTGAAGAGAAGGAACGTAATATTTACAGTAGATATTCAAATCCGAATACCTCGGAGTTCATAGATAAAATGGTGATAATGGAACAAGCAGAGGCTGGATTTGCTTTTGCGTCGGGAATGGCAGCGGTGTTCTCTAGTTTAGCGGCTTTACTTAATAGCGGAGATCATATTGTTGCTTGCAAATCCTTATTTGGGTCTACTCACAGTTTGTTTTCTCAATATTTTCCTAAATGGAATATCTCACATAGTTATTTCAAGATAAATGAATTGGAAAAAATTGAAAACCTTATAAAACCGGAGACAAAAATTCTATTTGCAGAGTCTCCAACGAATCCCGGGGTAGACATTTTAGATTTGGAAAAACTAGGTAAAATCGCAAAAAAGCACAAGCTTATTTTGATCATAGATAATTGCTTTGCAACACCCTATCTTCAAAATCCGATAGTGTTTGGAGCAGATCTAGTTATTCACTCTGCTACAAAATTAATAGATGGCCAGGGAAGAGTATTGGGCGGAGTAACTGTGGGAAGAGCAGATCTAATTAGAGAAATATATTTGTTCTCTAGAATTACCGGTCCTTCAATGTCTCCTTTTAATGCATGGATTTTATCAAAAAGTTTGGAAACATTGCCAGTGCGATTAGATAAGCATTGTAAAAATGCGCTTAAAGTTGCTAAATTCCTTGAAAATCATACTGCAGTTACAAATGTAAAATACCCATTTTTAAAATCGCATCCCCAATATAAAATTGCTAAAAAGCAAATGAAATTAGGTGGTAATGTAATTGCTTTTGAAATTAAGAAAGGTCTGGAGTCTGGGCGAAAATTTATAGATTCTATCAAATTATGCTCAATATCTGCAAATTTGGGGGATACTAGAAGTATAATTACTCATCCAGCATCTACCACACATAGTAAATTATCAAAATCAGATCGATTGGAATCTGGTATTACAGATGGACTCATTCGTATTTCTGTAGGTTTGGAACATGTAGAGGATATAATAAGAGATCTAGATCAAGCTTTATCTGTAGCTAAATAATGATTAAAGCATGAAAATTTAAAGGGTGAAATCTTTTCAATTTAAACTTGGTTTCTAACTTTTTGTGTTGTTAACTTTGTACATTCAAACAAGACAATGAATAATGTGATTCGTACGATGTATAGATTAATGTGGAAAACTTCTACAGCAGCTGCATTTGCGTAAAACTTAAGATATAAGAATTACAAATGCCGCTGCCAACTCAGCGGCATTTTTTTATGTAATAAATTGAATTTAGAGAGCAACTTAGAATGGGAATAAGTAAAACATATTTAAAGAGGATTTGCAACAAAAGCAAGAGTTATTTGCGCATGCATCGCTATTCTTTCGATTATCAGGAATTTTAGAATTTAAATTAGTTTATAGTTCAATTCTAAATATCCCTCTGGTAATTTTCCAAAGGGATTTTTTCTTTCTAAAGCTTAAGTTAATGTGTATAATTTAGGAGAATTATTTACAATAAAAGTCACCTTGGCTGAGTTTTTGAAAACAGTCAAAACCTATTAAAAAGGGATTATGAAAAAGATTTATGTTATACTCTTCGGAGTCGGGAATGTTGGAAGCGCCTTGATCAACCAGATCTTGGAGGCTAGAGAACAACTTAAAAATCAAAGCAAACTAGAAATTAATATACCAGTAATAGCAAACTCTACTCTGGCATTTTATGAAGAGAAATGTTTGCGTCCAGCTTGGAGAACAGATTTTAAATATTTTGGAGTTTCCTATACGGTAGATGCAATTTTAAAGTATATCAAAAAAGAAGGTTATAAAAATGTAATTATTGTAGATGCCACAGCTAGTAAAGAGTTTGTGAAAAATTATTCTAATTTCATAAATAATGGATATGATATTGTTGCTTCCAATAAATCTGCCAATACCTTATCAAATGTTTTCTATAATAATTTGAGGAAACAACTTAAACGAAATAAAACGGAGTTTTTATATGAAACTAATGTGGGTGCAGGATTGCCAATTATTCAAACACTTCAAAGGTTATATGCTTCGGGAGAAAAAGTAACCAAGGTGAGAGGGGTTTTTTCAGGATCATTAAGTTATGTATTTAATCAATTCTCACAGCAAAATAAGATGTTCGATTCTTTATTGGCTGAAGCCGGAATAAAAGGATTAACAGAGAGAGATCCAAGAATAGATCTATCAGGAAAGGATGTTGCAGAAAAATTGCTTGTTTTAGCAAGAGAATTACACCTGAAAAAAGAATTAAAAGATGTGAAGATCGAAAGTTTGGTGCCTAAGCATTTAAACGGGTGTAGTTCTGTTTCTCATTTTAAAGATAATCTAAGCGATCTTAATTTAGATTTTGATGACTTGAAAGAGGAGTTAAAACCAGATGAGGTGTTAAGACATATAGGTGAGCTGGATGTGATAACAGGGAGTTTAGAAGTGAAATTGGTGAAGGAAAAAACAAATACCGCTTTTGGTAGCTTAAAGAATGCGGAAGCTTCTTTCGAGATCTATACAGAATCTCATGGGAAATTTCCAATAGTAATCCAAGGTGCAGCAGCAGGAACAGGTGTGGCCGCTAGAGGAATTCTAGCAGATTTAACTAAATTAGCGGAAAAATATAAATAATGAAAGTTCATTTAAAACGTTTGAATACCAACTATCTTTTTGAAACCAAGAACGAACGCGGAGATATTGTGCTTTTAGATAATAAATCTGAAGAAAAACCAAAAGGTTCTAGCCCAATGGATCTTATTTTAAGAGGGATCGCTGGTTGTAGCAGTATAGATGTTGTAATGATACTTAAAAAACAACAACATGAATTGGAAGATCTTCAAGTAGAAGTAGAAGGTTTTCGTGAAGATGGTGCAGTACCAAATGTTTTCAAAAAAATACAGTTAAATTTTATCTTAATGGGCGATGTGCCTGCAGCTAAAGTTAAGCGCGCGGTTAAATTGTCTATGGAAAAATATTGTTCAGTTTCAAAAATGTTAGAAAAGGCAGCAACAATTACTTATAGGATTAAATTAAATGGCGAAGAAATTAGCTGAGGTTAATTAATAAGTCGACCTTTGAAATTCGCAAACTAAGCGTATATTTACAAAACTTAAGTTCTTATTTTTATTTTAAAACGTTATCAAGAAAGGTGGAGGGAAAAGACCCTATGAGACCTTGGCAACCCTCCTTTTGGAGAAGGTGCTACATTCTACCACGCTCAGGCGTGGATAGATAACAAAAAGAATTCTTTTCACTCCTCTTTTTTGATACATATATTTTTTTACTATGTCAAAATTAGAAGAGATCCTCTCTAAAAAAATACTCATCCTAGATGGTGCGATGGGCACCATGCTTCAAGAATATAAATTCTCTGAAGAAGATTTTCGTGGTTCCCGTTTTGCCGATTGGCCAAGATCCCTAAAGGGCAATAACGATCTTTTATCGCTTACGCAGCCTCATGCAATCGAAGAGATCCACAGGAAGTATTTTCTTGCGGGTGCAGATATTGTAGAAACCAATACTTTTTCTGGAACCATCATCGCCATGGCAGATTATGGAATGGAAGAGCTCGTCTATGAGCTTAACTATGAATCGGCTAGGATCGCTAAAAAAGTAGCGGTAGAGCTCACTTTGGAAGAACCTTCTAAACCAAGATTTGTGGCCGGTGCAATTGGGCCTACCAATAAAACGGCTAGCATGTCGCCAGATGTTAATGATCCCGGATTCAGAGCCATTTCCTTTGAACAATTATTAGATGCCTATAAACTTCAAGCTAGAGCCTTGATTGATGGTGGAGTAGATGTACTTTTAATTGAAACAGTTTTTGATACGCTTAATGCAAAAGCGGCTTTATTCGCTATAGATGAATTAAAAGAGGAGCTAAATTCTGAAATTCCTGTAATGATAAGCGGTACAATTACCGATGCTTCTGGGAGAACACTCTCGGGGCAAACTGCAGAAGCTTTTCTAATTTCAATTTCACATATGGATCTTTTAAGCGTAGGCTTTAACTGTGCTCTTGGTGCTAAACAACTCACTCCTTATTTAGAAGTGTTGGCTAGAAAAAGCAATTTTGGAGTTTCTGCATATCCTAATGCAGGATTACCAAATGCCTTTGGAGAGTACGATGAAACTCCGGAGATCATGGCAGAGCAAATTCGTGAATATTTAGAGAAAGGTTTGGTGAATATCTTGGGCGGATGTTGTGGAACTACTCCGGCGCATATAAAAGCTATTGCTGAAATAGCTAAAGATTATAAACCTAGATCGCTTAAAAAAGCATTGAATCCTGAAACAATCCTATAAAAATGACAAAATTTAGAGCATTACAATTATCGGGATTAGAACCTCTTATCATTACTCCGGAAAGCAATTTCGTAAATGTAGGAGAGCGCACCAACATGTCCGGATCTAAGAAATTCCTTCGATTAATAAAGGAAGAGAAATATGAAGAAGCCATTAGTATTGCCAGAGAGCAAGTAGATGAAGGCGCCCAGATCATAGATGTGAACATGGACGATGGAATGATAGACGGAAAAGAAGCTATGGTGAAATTCTTAAACCTTATAGTTGCAGAGCCAGATATAGCCAGAGTTCCAATTATGATAGATAGTTCCAAATGGGATATTATAGAAGCTGGTTTGCGAGTTGTTCAGGGAAAGTGCGTGGTGAACTCCATCAGTCTTAAAGAGGGAGAGCAGATTTTTATAGAGCAGGCAAAAAAAGTGAAACGCTATGGAGCAGCTGTAATTATAATGGCTTTCGATGAAACCGGCCAAGCAGATTCTTATGAACGCAGAATTGAAATCGCAAAAAGATCCTACGATATACTTACCCAAAAAGTTGGGTTCCCAGCGGAGGATATCATTTTTGATCTCAACATATTTCCGGTAGCAACAGGAATGGAAGAGCATCGAAGAAATGCAATAGATTTTATTGAAGCAACACGTTGGGTAAAAGCCAATTTACCACATGCAAGCATAAGTGGAGGGGTGAGCAATGTGTCTTTTTCCTTTAGAGGAAATAATCCGGTTAGGGAAGCTATGCATTCGGTATTCCTGTATCACGCAATAAAAGCCGGGATGAATATTGGAATAGTGAATCCAGCAATGTTAGAAGTGTATGATAATATTCCTAAGGATCTTTTAGAACATGTAGAAGATGTGATTTTGGATAGAAGGGAAGATGCCACAGATCGACTTTTAACTTTTGCGGAAACGGTTACCGGTTCGGTTCGGGAAAACAAGATCGATCTTGCTTGGAGAGAAAACACCTTACAGGAAAGAATTACACATGCTTTAGTTAGAGGGATCGATGCCTATATTATTGAAGATGTAGAATCAGCTAGATTAATTTCGGCCAGACCAATAGAAGTAATTGAAAGATATTTAATGACCGGGATGAATGTAGTAGGAGATCTATTTGGAAGCGGAAAAATGTTTTTGCCTCAAGTGGTTAAATCGGCAAGGGTGATGAAAAAAGCGGTTGCCTATTTATTGCCTTTTATTGAAGCCGCGAAGGATGGATCTACAGGAAAAGGAGCTGCAGGTAAGATCTTAATGGCTACTGTAAAGGGAGATGTGCACGATATCGGGAAGAATATTGTGAGCGTGGTACTAGGTTGTAATAATTATGAAATTATAGATCTTGGAGTCATGGTGGCACCAGAAAAGATCATCGAGATCGCAAAGTTAGAAAACGTAGATGCTATAGGATTAAGTGGGCTTATTACTCCATCTTTAGATGAAATGGTGTTTTTAGCAAAAGAGATGCAACGGCAAAATTTTACGGTTCCTTTATTAATTGGTGGCGCTACCACTTCAAAAGCACATACTGCGGTGAAGATAGATCCTCATTATAATCATGCGGTGATTCATGTAAATGATGCATCGCGTGCAGTGAATGTGGTGAATGACCTGCTGAAAAAGGAAACCTCGAAACAATATTTTGAGGATATAAAATTAGATTACGAAGTTTTTAGAACAAACTTTTTAAAGCGTAGTAAAGTGAAGGATTTTCTTCCGCTTTCATTGGCTAGGGAAAATAAATTCAAGATAAATTGGAAAACTTCAGAGATATTTAAGCCTAACAAACTGGGAGTTCAGGTGATCGAAGAGCTGGATCTCGAAAAGTTAGTGCCCTTTATAGATTGGACGCCATTCTTCAGAAGTTGGGAGCTGCACGGTAAATATCCGGCCATCTTAACCGATGATGTTGTAGGGGAACAAGCCTCTATTTTATTTAAAGATGCCCAGCAACTTTTAAAGAAGATCTTAAAAAAGAAATTGTTGAAGGCGAAAGCTGTTTTCGGATTATTTCCGGCTAATTCGGTTGATGAAGATGATATAGAGATTATTTATTCTGAAGGGAACGAAGATAAGAAGCAGGTATTTCGAACTCTAAGGCAACAACTCAAAAAATATGAAGGCAAACCAAATTTCGCTCTTGCCGATTTTATTGCACCAAAGGATTCCGGCATTCAAGACTACATAGGCTGTTTTTGTGTAAGTACCGGTTTTGGAACTCAAGATCTTGCTACCAAATTTGAAGCAGCCTTAGACGATTACAATTCGATCATGGTGAAAGCGCTCGCAGATAGATTAGCGGAAGCTTTTGCGGAATATCTTCATAAAAAGGTGCGAACTGAAGATTGGGGCTATGCTTCAAATGAAGAGTTAACTAACGAAGATTTAATTAAAGAAAGTTATAAAGGGATTCGTCCAGCACCTGGATATCCTGCTTGTCCAGATCATTTAGAAAAACTCACTATTTGGGAAGTCTTAAAAGTGGAAGAAAACATCGGGGTTAAACTAACAGATAGTTTGGCTATGTGGCCAGCAGCCAGTGTGAGTGGTTATTACTTCGGAAATCCTCAAGCAAAATATTTTGGACTTGGAAAGATCAAATTAGATCAGGTGCAAGATTTTGCAAAACGAAAAGCTATTTCTGTGGAAAAAGCAGAAAAATGGTTAAATCCTTCAATTTCAGATCAATAAAAATAGATGAAAATAACAGAACATATAGCTGCCGCAAAAGGCAAAACACTTTTTTCTTTTGAAATATTACCTCCATTAAAAGGAGAGAACATTCAATCTATTTTTGACGGAATAGATCCATTAATGGAATTTAAACCTCCATTTATAGATGTTACGTATCATAGGGAAGAGTACGTATACATAGAACAAGCTAACGGATTTTTAGAAAAAAGAGTAGTTAGAAAAAGGCCAGGAACTGTTGGTATTTGTGCGGCAATTCAAAATAAATATGGAATAGACGCGGTACCACATATCCTATGTGGAGGATTTACTAAAGAAGACACAGAGAACTTTTTAATAGATCTGGATTTTTTAGGGATCAAAAATGTAATGGCACTTCGGGGGGACGCTGTAAAGAGTGAAACCTATTTTAAACCAGAGCCAAAGGGGAATAATTTTGCTTCAGATCTTGTAGCTCAGATCCAGGAAATGAATCAGGGCCAATATCTAGATACGTCTCTAGAGAAAAACCACACTACAGATTTTTGCGTAGGTGTAGCAGGATACCCAGAAAAGCACATGGAAGCACCAAGTTTAGATAATGACATAAAAAAGTTAAAATCAAAAGTTGCCGCCGGAGCAGAATATGTGGTTACTCAAATGTTCTATGATAATTCAAAGTTCTTCGAGTTTGTAGAAAAATGTCGGAATAGTGGAATTACAGTTCCAATAATTCCCGGACTCAAACCTATTGCTACCAAAAGACAACTCACTAACATTCCGCATAGATTTCACGTAGATCTACCCGAAGCTCTAATAAGTTCAATTAATAAATGCAAAACAGATATAAAGGTTCGCGAGGTAGGTGTAGAGTGGTGCACCGCTCAAAGTAAAGAACTTATAAACTCGGGCGTAGAAGTGTTGCATTATTATTCCATGGGGAAAAGCACTAATATTCATAAAATTGCTTCTTCGGTTTTTTAAATTAATAGATTAGATTTGCCCCCTATGAAAAAATGTTTCCTTGCCCTACTTTTGGTTTTTTCTGCAACAGCTTACGCTCAAGAGGAGATAAAAAAGTATTATGCCCTTGACGCTAATTATTTTTATGGTTCGGTCTTAGAACACAATCCAGATATTGCACATTTAATTACCGGTCATCCTACTGGAATTATTTTAAGTTTTAACAGGAAAACTTATGGATTAGAGGCTTGGGAGCGCAGATATAATTATCCGGATTTTGGTTATTCTTTCACCTATCAGGATATGAAAAATCAATATTTAGGGAAAAATTATGCCTTGTATGCCCATTTTAATTTCTACTTCCTAAAAAGGATATTAATGTTCCGGATTGGTCAGGGAATGGCTTATGCAACTAATCCTTATAATTCTGAAGTTAATTATATCAATAATGCGTATGGTTCAAGATTATTAAGTTCTACTTACTTAATGGGGAATTTAAACAGACAAAACATCTATAAGGGACTTGGAGTTCAAGCTGGAATTTCTCTGATACACTACTCTAATGCCGACTTTAAATCTCCAAATAACAGTACCAATACTTTTACTTTTAATGTGGGATTGAATTATAATTTGGATTATGAAAATATTCCTGAATATGTTGAAAAGGATCCCAAGGAGAAAAAATATTCGGAGCCAATTCATTATAATTTTGCTCTTAGAAGCGGTGTAAATACAACCGGCGTAATTGGTTCTAAACAGTATCCATTTTTAACGATTACAGGTTTTGCAGATAAGGTGATCAATAAAAAAAGCACGTTGCAAGCAGGAGCAGAAGTGTTCTTTTCTAAAGCATTAGAAGAATTTATATATTTCCAGTCTGTTGCCTTTCCTCAAGGCCAAACCGTTGGTGATGAAGACGCTAAAAGGATTGGAGTTTTTATTGGGCATCAATTAACCTTTAATAAAATGTCTTTGATCACACAGGTTGGGTATTACGCTTATTACCCATATGATAATTATGTGGAACGAGTTTATAACAGATTGGGATTGCAACGAAAGATAAGTGATCATTGGTGGGCATCGGCAACGGTAAGATCTCATGCAGCAAATGCAGAAGCAGTAGAATTTTCAATAGGATATAGGTTATGAAAAAGTTGTTGTGGATACTTAGTATAATTTTAGTTGCTAGTTGTAATTCTGAAGATGCTCCTGGCTGTTTTAAAAAGGCTGGAGAAATTATGCAAGATGAAGTTGCGGTAGATCCTTTTAATGAAATTATAGTTTACGAAAGAGTGAAACTTTACATTCAGCAAGGTCCTGTTCAAAAAGTGGTGATAGAAACAGGGAAGAATCTAAGACAAGATGTATCTGTTGAGGTAATAGATAATAGGTTGAGTATTCGCAATGAGAATTCCTGTAATCTTGTTCGGGAATATGAGCTTACTAAAGTGTACGTTACTATTCCAGATCTCGCTTGGTTGCAAAATAGCAGCGGTAGTTCCATAGAATCTATCGGAATTCTTAAACTAAATGCTCTTCATCTGCTTTCTGTGAATCAAGAGAATGATCTTTCCATACATACCGACGGCGATTTTATTTTAGATCTGGATGTAGAGAATTTAAAGATCACCAATGATAATGTTTCCAATTACTTTCTTACTGGGAAAGCAGAAAATTTTAATGTATTCTTTGCAGCTGGAGATGGCAGATTAGATGCCCCAGGATTGATAGTGAAGAATTATCAGATCTTCCACAGAGGCACTAATAAAATGATCGTATTTCCTGTTGAATCTATAAAAGGGGAATTACGAAGCAGCGGAAATGTAATAGCAAAAAATAAACCTGCTGTAGTAAATGTTGAGGCATACTATACTGGCCGACTTATTTTTGAGTAGTTAATTCTGAAAATAAAGTTTCCAAATTTTTGGATTTTCGGTTTAACTGAAGGGTTTTTAATCCGTTATCATGAGCAAAATCGAACACGGCCGGACGCATATCCTTTTCGGTATCGAATTTTAACTCATAATGAAATCCGCCGATATTCTTAGCAGAAACTAGATGAGGTATTGTTTTTAAAGCAACTTCTTCTATTCTATAATCGAATTCTACTAGGATAATTTGTTCCTTTTCTTCGCGTAGTTCCTTCATTTTCTTATCGGCCACGATCACACCTTTGTCTATAATGATCACTCTGTCGCAAATGGCTTCAACTTCCTGCATGATATGAGTAGAGAGAAATACCGTTTTTTGCTTCCCAACTTTTAAGATCAGATTCCGAATTTCGGTAAGCTGATTTGGATCTAGTCCTGTGGTAGGTTCATCTAAAATAAGAACTTCGGGATCATGTAATAGTGCTGCAGCAAGTCCTACTCGTTGGCGATATCCCTTAGAAAGTTGCTCTATTTTTTTATTGGCTTCCGGTAAAAGCCCCGTCATTTCTATTACTTCTTCAATTCTAGACCTATCAGATTTATATACAGAGGCATTAAAGTCCAAATATTCCCTTACATACATTTCGGTATATAGTGGATTGTGTTCCGGTAAATACCCAATAGATCGTTGCACTGCTTTTAGATCTTCAGAAAGCAACACATTGTTCACACTCGCCACTCCTTCAGAAGCACTTAAATACCCGGTTAGGATCTTCATAAGTGTAGATTTTCCTGCGCCATTCGGTCCTAGAAATCCAACAATTTCCCCTTTTTCGATCTGGAATGAAACCTTATCTAAGGCTTTTTGTTCACCGTAATATTTAGATATTTCTTTAACAGAAATGGACATAGTTAAGCTTTTTTCAAAAGTAAGTATAAATTTATTTTAAAAAGGAACTCACTAAAACGTTATCGTGAAAAAATATAAAAAAAAGTAGGTGATGTAGAATTAAATACTACATTAGCAATAGTTAAAACAACAATGAAGAATATAATTACTTGGACCGCATTCTATTATTTTTATTTCTATTACGGAGATAAGATCGGGAGCGTTATGTAATTAAAATTATAAATTATATACAGAGGTCCTGATTTAATCTAAATCAGGACCTCTTTTTTTTTTGAAATTTTAAAATGGAAAAAATAATAGGAATTCAAGGGGTGCAAGGCTCTTTTCATCATTTGGTTGCCCAAGAATATTTTGGAACCAATGTGAAGGTGCTAGAATGCATGTCGTTTCATGAGTTGGTAAATTCCCTTGTTGCCGGGGATTGTCAAGAAATCGTGATGGCTATAGAGAATTCTATTGCAGGATCCATTTTACCAAATTATGCGCTTATAGATGAGCATGAGCTAAAGGTGGTGGGCGAACATTATATTCCTATTAATATGAATTTGATGGCATTACCGGGTCAAGATATCTCTGGGATAAAAAAGGTGTATTCGCATCCTATGGCTTTACTTCAGTGTAAAGAATTCTTTAAAAAATATCCGCATATAAAATTGATAGAGGATACAGATACAGCTGAAGTAGCTAGAAGAATCTCAGAAAAACAATCTAAGGGAACTGGAGCAGTGGCTAGTAAAATGGCAGCTGAATTATTTGGATTAGAAATTCTGGCAGAAGCTATTCACACTAAAAAAAGTAATGCTACCAGATTTTTAATTGTTAGCACCACCAAAAAAGAGCCCAATGGAATTAAGATAGATAAGGCTTCCTTGAAATTTGAATTAGAAAGCCGAAGAGGAAGCCTAGTATCTATTTTAAATATTATACGGGATTATAATCTGGATATGACTAAAATTCAGTCGATGCCAATAATTGAAACCCCTTGGAAATATTCATTTTTCTTAGATGTGATCTTTGAGGATTATTCAGAATTCCAAAAGGCGATGGAAATAATAGAAGTGATGACAGAGCATTTAAAAATTTTAGGCACCTACAAAAATAATTTATAATGATCCAAGCAGAAAGATTGAACGAAGTTCAGGAATATTATTTTTCTTCAAAATTGAGGGAAGTAAGAGCGTTGGAGGTCTCTGGGAAACCCATTATTAACTTGGGAATTGGAAGCCCGGATCTTCCACCTCCAATAGAAGTAATTAAAGGTTTAAATAACGCCTTAACAAATCCTGCAGCACATCAATACCAACCATATAAAGGAACTGCAGATTTTAGAAATGCAATAAAGGAATTTTATAGTGCCCATTATTCGGTTTCTCTTGATGCAGAAAAGGAAATTCTTCCCCTAATGGGGAGTAAAGAAGGGATCTTACATATTTCTATGGCTTTTCTTAATGAAGGAGACGAAGTTTTAATTCCAAATCCTGGATACCCAACCTATTCTTCGGTTACCAAACTAATTAGCGCAAAACCGGTGTATTATGATCTTAATGAAAAAGGCAAATGGTTACCTGATTTAGAGAGTTTAGAAAAAACCGATCTTAGTAAAGTGAAATTGATGTGGGTTAACTATCCGCATATGCCAACAGGGGCTTCAGCAACTAAAAAGGTGTTTCAAGATCTTGTTACATTTGCTAAGAAACATCATATCCTCATCGTAAATGATAATCCATATAGCTTTATTCTTAACGATCATCCTATTAGTATTTTGGAAGCAAAAGGAGCAAAGGATGTGGCATTGGAATTAAATTCGCTTAGTAAAAGTTTTAATATGGCTGGATGGCGAATAGGAATGGTATGTGGGAATGAGGAGAATTTAAATTCCATTTTAAAGGTAAAGTCCAATATGGATAGCGGAATGTTCTTCCCTTTACAGGCAGGAGCAGCCATAGCATTGCGTTTGCCTAAGGAATGGTTTAGTGAATTGAATGCTATTTATAGAACTCGTAAGAAATTGGTTTTGAAACTAGCTTCAAAATTGAATTGTATACCTGAAAAAGACCAATCCGGGATGTTTGTATGGGCAAAGGTGCCGGTAGATACCACATCGGAATTATTTGTAGATCATTTATTACATACTTATGATCTATTTGCAACTCCTGGTTTTATATTTGGCGACCAAGGAGAAGGTTATATACGATTCTCACTTTGTACTACAGAAGAGAAAATTAAGGAAGCAATTAATAGAATTAAAATATGAGAGTACATATTATAGGTGTAGGCCTCATAGGCGGATCGTTCGCTGTGGATATTAGAAATGCATTTTCTGAAGTGCAGTTGGTTGGTATAGATAATAATCCAGATCATCTTAAACAAGCATTATCTTTGGGGATCATAGATGAGGTAGAGGAATTAAACAATGTTAGATCTTCAGATCTGGTAATTGTGGCTGTGCCGGTAGATGTGAGTATCGCACTTATTAAACAGGTGTTAGATATCGTAGAAGACCATACCTTGGTTATAGATACAGGTTCTACTAAAGGGAAGTTGTGCGATGCTTTAAGTGCTCATCCAAATCGACGGAATTTCTTGGCAGCGCATCCAATCTCGGGTACAGAATTTTCTGGACCACAAGCAGCAGTAAAAGATCTCTACAGGAATAAAACAAATATTATATGTGAAGTAGAAAAAACAGCATTCAAACTTCAGGAAAGAGCATTAGAACTTTTCCAGAAATTAGGAATGAGAATATGTTACATGGACCCAAAATCACATGACAGGCATATTGCTTATGTTTCACATTTATCGCATATAAGTTCCTTTATGCTTGGCAAAACAGTATTGGAAAAGGAGAAAGACGAACGCAATATATTTGATCTTGCAGGTAGTGGTTTTGCTTCTACCGTTAGACTCGCCAAAAGTTCTCCTGCCATGTGGACTCCCATTTTTGAACAAAACAAGGAAAATGTTGTGGAGATATTAAAGGAATATATTCAGAATCTTAACATGTTTAAAGATCTACTGGAGAACAACGATTTTGAAGGCGTCTTTAATGAAATGGAGAAAACGAATCATATTAAAACTATATTAAACGGAATCAATTAAAAATTAATTAACAATGGAAAATAAAAAAGAACTAAGAACCTGGTTAGATAAATTTAACCTTGATCATCCGCTGGTAATCGCAGGACCATGCAGCGCAGAGACCGAAGAACAGTTAGTCAAGATCGCTAAACAATTAAAAGATAGTGATGTTAGTGTTTTGCGTGCAGGTTTATGGAAACCGAGAACCCGCCCAGGGAATTTTGAAGGGGTTGGTGCTCTAGGTTTAAAATGGATGCAAACAGCAAAAGAAGAAACAGGATTGCTAACCACTACAGAAGTTGCAAACGCAAACCATGTGGAACTAGCTTTAAAGCACGATGTAGATATTTTATGGATTGGAGCCAGAACTACGGTTTCACCATTTATAGTTCAGGACATTGCAGATGCCTTGCAGGGAACAGATAAAACGGTATTGATCAAGAATCCTGTGAATCCAGATCTTTCTTTATGGTTGGGTGCCGTGGAGCGTTTTTACACTGCAGATGTGAAGAATTTAGGAGTGATCCATAGAGGATTTTCTACTTATGAAAAAACCAAATACAGAAACAATCCAGAATGGCAAATACCAATAGATCTACAAAATAGATTTCCAGATCTGCCACTTATTTTAGACCCTTCGCATATTGCGGGAAGACGCGATATTATTTTCGATCTTTGCCAAACAGCTTTAGATCTTAACTATGATGGATTGATGGTAGAAACTCATCATGATCCGGATAATGCATGGAGTGATGCCGCACAACAGATCACGCCAGCTACATTAATTCAAGTCATGAAAGATCTTAAGATCAGAAAGGAAATTTCTGAAAGTGAAGATTTTGTGAACAGTTTGAAGAATTTGAGAGCCAAGATCGATATTGCAGATCACCAGTTATTAGAGGTGCTTTCAAAAAGAATGAAAATAGCCGATGAGATTGGAAAAATAAAAAAATCACAAAATGTGGCAATTCTCCAAACTTCCAGATGGAATGAGATCCTTGGAAAAATGATATTAGAAGGAGAGCAACAAGGATTGAGTGAAGAGTTTGTTTTAAAAATGTTCAAAGCGATTCATCAGGAATCTATAAATCATCAGAAAAAAGTAATTAGCGAATAAGCGTGGGATTTTGCACCTTTGTAGTATGACAGGAATTGTATATAAATCTACAGGGAGTTGGTATCATGTTAAGGCAGAAAGCGGTGTTTTTTACCGCTGTAGGATAAAGGGAAAATTCCGCATGCAAGGAATTAAAAGCACCAATCCTGTGGCGGTAGGCGATAAGGTACAATTTGATCTAGAAGAAACTGGAGACGATACTTTTGGGGTAATTAATACAATAGAAGAACGAGATAATTACATCATCAGGAAATCTGTAAACCTGTCTAAACAAACCCATATTATCGCCTCAAATATCGATATAGCATTCTTGTTAGTTACGCTTAATAATCCGCCAACTTTCACCACATTTATTGATAGGTTTTTAGTTACTGCGGAAGCATATCATATAAAAACAGTGCTATTGTTCAATAAGATAGATGCTTACAATGAAGAAGAGTTAGGGGAGATCAAATACTTGGCTGCCTTATATCGAGCGGTTGGATATGAATGTATAGGTATTTCTGCAAAGACAGGTGAAAATTTAGAGAAGGTAAAGGAAATGATGACAGGGAAGACTAGTATGTTCTCCGGACATAGTGGAACTGGAAAATCTACACTTATCAATGCATTAGAGCCAACACTGGATCTTAAAACTTCAAAAATAAGTACTCAACATAAACAGGGCCAACATACCACTACTTTTGCAGAGATGTACGATCTTAATTTTGACGCAAGAATAATAGATACTCCTGGAATTAAGGGTTTTGGGATCGTAGAGATGGAAAAAGAGGAATTAGGAAACTATTTTCCTGAATTTTTTGCGGTAAAACAAGAATGTAAATTCAACAATTGCCTGCATATAGAAGAACCGCATTGCGCCGTAAAAGATGGTTTAGAAGCTGGAGAGATCGCATGGTCCAGATATAAAAGTTATTTGCAGATCGTAGCAGGAGAAGACGAGCAGCAATACAGGATGGATGATTTTCCAGAAGAAAAATGAGAGTAGTTCTTCAAAGAGTTTTAGAGGCATCGGTTACTATTAACGGCACTGTGAATGGTACAATTGGAAACGGACTATTAATACTTGTTGGTATAGAGGAAGATGATTCTAAAGAAGATATTTCCTGGCTGGTTAATAAGATCTTGAAAATGCGAATTTTTAATGATGAAAGCGGGGTTATGAATTGTTCATTGCAAGATATTTCAGGAGAAGTATTAGTAATTAGTCAGTTCACCTTGCATGCAAGCACCAAAAAAGGGAATAGGCCAAGTTATATTAAAGCGGCCAAGCCCGAAATTGCAGTTCCACTTTACAATAATTTTTTAAAAGAAATTGAAGAACAGTTAGGAAAAAACGTGGAAAAAGGTGTTTTTGGAGCAGATATGAAAGTTTTACTTACAAATGATGGTCCTGTAACAATTATAATAGATTCAAAAAGCAGAGAATAATGAATATTCAAAATGCACAGGAAGCAGTAGACGAATGGATAAAATCCCATGGAGTTCGCTATTTTAATGAACTCACTAATATGGCGCAGCTAACTGAAGAAGTTGGAGAAGTAGCTCGAATTATTGCGCGCCGCTATGGCGAACAGAGTGAAAAAGAGAGTGATAAGAACAAGGATCTGGGAGAAGAACTGGCAGATGTGTTGTTTGTGGTTTTATGCCTAGCCAATCAAACAGGGATAAACCTACAAGAAGCTTTCGATAAGAAACTAGACCTGAAGACCACAAGAGATCATGACAGACATCATAATAATGATAAACTGAAATAAATGAATTTCAAAAAAGTTGTTCAAGCAAAGGGTTTTTGGAAATCGGTTATAGGAATGGGTGTAGGCTTTATTATTGTTTATCATATTATAACCATGTTATTTGCCTTTGGAGGTTTTCAATTCTCTGAATATTTTAAGTTGAATCTTTCTGAAGACAGATGGTTCAAATTTGTTTTTGGATCTTTACTTACCGGATTTATCTATGGTTTTATAATTACTTACGGTCAATTTTCTGTTAAACTTAAAAAGGAGGAAATAGACTATTAATAAATCTGTAATTTTATCTTTAAATAGAATTTCAGTCTAATTACAATGAATCTTAAACTAAAACATTCCTCTATTTCCACCTCAGGAGCACTGCAAATTACGGGTTCTAAAAGTGAATCGAACCGTTCTTTAATCCTTCAGGCTTTGTATCCCAGCATATTATTAGATAATCTTTCTAATAGTGATGATACTGTTGTGCTTCAAAAGGCACTAAACAGTAAAGATAAAACTATTGATATTCACCATGCAGGAACTGCAATGCGGTTTCTAACTGCATATTTTGCAACTCAAGAAGGTAGGGAAGTGGTTCTTACTGGAAGTTCCAGAATGAAGGAGCGCCCAATTGCATTATTGGTAAATGCTCTTAAGGATCTTGGAGCAGATATAAGCTATGTGAACCAAGAAGGATATCCGCCACTAAAGATAAAAGGTAAAAAAATTACTAAGAATACTGTTAAGGTACAGGCAAATATTAGCAGCCAGTATATTTCTGCTTTAATGCTAATAGCACCTTCTTTGCCTAATGGTTTAGAGATTCTTTTAGATGGTCACGTAACCTCTGCACCTTATATAAATATGACCTTAGAATTGCTTCGTTATTTTGGAGTTGAGGCAAGTTTTGAAGGAAGCTCAATAAAAATTGATTATAAGGAATCGGTAGTATCTAACACTTTAGAAATAGAATCAGATTGGAGCTCAGCTTCGTATTTTTTCGCGATAGCCGCTTTAAGCGATGAAGCCAATTTAAAATTAAAAAATTATAGAAGTTCCAGTTTGCAAGGAGATTCTCAAATTGTCCCTATTTTCCATGAACTTGGAATTTCAACCTGTTTTGAACAAAATCAAATTCAGTTAAAAACCAGATCTCATAAAAAACCAATTACGCTTCATTTAAACCTTCAGAATATGCCAGATCTTGCACAAACCATTGCTGTTACCTGTTTAGGTTTGGGAATTGGATGCGAATTAAAAGGGCTACATACCTTAAAGATCAAGGAAACAGATAGGTTGGTTGCATTAAAGAACGAGTTGGAAAAATTTGGTGCCCATGTTGCGATTTCTCATGAGAGTTTATCGATGGCACCATGTGCTGTTCTAAATACGAATGTAGAAATAGAGACCTATAATGATCATAGAATGGCGATGGCTTTTGCGCCTCTGGCTTTAAAAGTTCCAATTATAATTAAAGATGCGGGAGTTGTCTCAAAATCTTATCCAGAGTTTTGGGAAGACCTGGAATCCATTGGATTTTCTATAGAGAAAGTCTCCAACTAACTCATTTCTTAAATAAACACCTATTTACTTGACAACGCCTATGTTGAGGTTGTATATTTGCATCCTTTAAAAAATGAAAATATGGGAATGAAACTTTCACAATTTGGTTTTGAACTTCCGGATGAACTTCTAGCTGAATATCCTGCTGAAAACAGGGATGAGGCACGTTTGATGGTTCTTAATAGAAAAGACCAAATAATTGAGCATAAATTATTTAAGGATATCATGGAGTATTTTGAGCCAAAGGATGTGTTGGTTCTTAATAACACTAAAGTATTTCCTGCGCGCCTTTTTGGTAATAAAGAAAAGACTGGTGCTCGTATTGAAGTGTTTTTATTGAGAGAATTAAATCCAGAAACCAAACTTTGGGATGTTTTAGTAGATCCTGCTAGAAAAATTAGAATCGGAAATAAATTATATTTCGGGGATGATGAAAGTCTAGTTGCAGAGGTGATAGATAATACTACTTCTAGAGGAAGAACGCTACGTTTCCTATACGATGGTTCTTACCAAGAATTCAGAAAAAAATTACAGGAATTAGGAGAAACTCCTCTTCCAAAATATATTAAAAGAGAAGTTACACCAGAAGATCACGAGCGTTACCAAACCATTTATGCTAAAAATGAAGGTGCGGTTGCAGCTCCTACTGCTGGATTACACTTTTCTAAGCATCTTTTAAAAAGATTGGAAATTAAAGGAGTAGATTTTGCTGAAGTTACACTTCATGTGGGTCTTGGAACTTTTAGTCCTGTTGAAGTAGAAGATCTTTCCAAACATAAAATGGATAGTGAAGAAGCTTTTATAGATAATAAAGCAACGACTATTATTAATAAGGCAATTTCAGAAAAAAGGAGAATTTGTGCAGTAGGTACTACCAGTATGAGAGTATTGGAAAGTGCAGTATCTTCTAACCATACTTTAAACGAATTTAGTGGATGGACCAATAAATTTATCTTTCCTCCATACGATTTTAGTATAGCTAATTGTATGATCACTAATTTTCATACGCCAAAGTCTACTTTAATGATGATGGTATCTGCATTTGCGGGTCATGATTTTATGAAAAAGGCCTATGCTGAAGCGATCAAGGAAAAATATAAGTTCTACACTTATGGTGATGCAATGTTGATCATCTAATATTCTTCATCCAAATAATTTAAACCACGAATGCGCTCATTTAAAGAGAAGTATTCGTGGTTTTCTTTTTAAGATGCAAATTGGAAATTGATAGATCCTACTATAAATCCTAATAATCTTCATACTTTTGCATCGTGAAAGACCAGAAGAAAGATATACGTGCTTTAACTAAAGAACAATTACAAGAATTCTTTGTATCCCAGGGAGATAAGTCCTTTCGAGGTTCTCAGGTTTATGAATGGCTTTGGAATAAAAGCGCCCATAGTTTTGAAGATATGACCAATATTTCCAAGGCAACCAGACAGATGCTAGAGGAGAATTTTGTGATCAATCACATTCGTGTAGATCTTATGCAACGCAGCAGTGATGGAACTATTAAAAATGCGGTAAGATTGCATGATAACCTCACGGTAGAATCTGTTTTAATTCCTACTTCTAAAAGAACTACCGCTTGCGTATCTTCTCAAGTTGGATGCAGCTTAGATTGCAAATTTTGCGCAACGGCTACTCTAAAAAGAATGCGGAATCTTAATCCAGATGAGATCTATGATCAGGTGGTGGCAATAGATAATGAAAGCAGATTGTATTTTGATAAGCCTTTGTCCAACATCGTTTTTATGGGAATGGGAGAACCACTTATGAATTACAACAATGTAATGAAGGCTGTAGAGAAGATCACTTCTAAAGAAGGCTTAGGAATGTCTTCTAAGCGAATTACCATTTCTACTTCCGGGGTTCCAAAAATGATCAAGAAATTAGCCGATGATGAAACTAAGGTGAAACTTGCTGTTTCGCTACACTCCGCTATAGATGAAATTAGAACCACCATCATGCCTTTTAATGCTACATTTCCATTAGTAGATCTTAAGGAAGCATTGGAATATTGGTATTTAAAGACTAAAAGCAGAATTACTTATGAGTATATTGTTTGGGAAGGAATAAACGATACTCGTAAAGATGCGGAAGCTTTGGTGCAATTCTGTAAATATGTGCCTTGTAAGGTGAATTTGATAGAATACAACCCAATAGACGACGGAATTTTTCAGCAAGCTTCTTCTGAAGCGACCCATATGTATGAATCTATGTTGGAAAGAAATGGAATTACAGTAACCGTAAGAAGATCAAGAGGAAAAGATATAGATGCCGCTTGTGGACAATTGGCAAACAAATCTTCATAAAAGTATAAAAATACCTGAACCATAATCTTTAGCTATCTTTGATTCAGAATGAAGGTGATCTCTCAAATAAAATTACCGGTTGAAAAAGAAATGGAACTTTTCGAAAAAAAGTTCTTCGAGTCCATGTCTTCAAAAGTGGCGCTCTTAAATAGGATCACACATTATATAGTTAATAGAAAAGGGAAGCAAATGCGTCCTATGTTCGTTTTCTTGGTTGCAAAAATGGTTTCTGAAGGTCAGGTGAACGAGCGCACTTATCGCGGTGCTGCCGTGATAGAACTTATCCACACCGCAACTTTGGTTCACGATGATGTTGTAGACGATTCTAATAGGAGACGAGGTTTCTTCAGTATTAATGCACTTTGGAAAAATAAGATCGCCGTATTGGTTGGTGATTATTTGCTATCCAAAGGCTTGCTGCTTTCTATAGATAATAATGATTTCGACCTGCTGAAGATCATTTCTATCGCTGTGAAAGAAATGAGTGAAGGTGAGTTGCTTCAAATAGAAAAAGCCAGAAGGTTAGATATTACTGAAGCTGTGTATTACGATATTATTCGGCAAAAAACCGCAACCTTAATTGCTGCTTGTTGTAGTTTAGGTGCAGCTTCAGTAAAACCGGAATCGCTGGAAATTTCTAAAATGCGTAGGTTTGGAGAACTTATTGGAATGGCTTTTCAGATAAAAGATGATCTTTTCGATTATGGCGAAGAGCAAATAGGAAAACCAACGGGAATCGATATCAAGGAGCAAAAAATGACCTTGCCCTTGATCTATGTGCTTAATAATTCTACCTCGAAAGAGAAAAAATGGATCATTAATTCCATAAAGAACCACAACAAGGATAAAAAAAGAGTAAAAGAAGTGATCGCTCTGGTAAAAGCTAATGGTGGATTGGATTATGCCGTCACCAAAATGAAGGAATACCAAAAAGAGGCACTTTCCATTCTTAACGATTACCCTGATTCTACTTATAAAGATTCACTTATCCTGATGGTGAACTACGTGATAGAGCGTAAGAAGTAAGTTTACGGTTTACAGTTAACAATAAACAATTATCAATTGTCACTCTGAGCCTGTCGAAGAGTGTTTTCTATTGAATATTTTAATTATTAAAATTTAGGCTTCGACAATCCCGATAGCTATCGGGACAGCCTGACATTTCTTTACTTGTCACCCTGAGCCTGCCGAAGGGTTTTCTTTATGACTAAGTTCAGGTTTAAAAGAGTTCCAATATTTATTGTTCAAATAACTTTATAATTAGAGATCGCTAATCACAATTAGGCTTCGACAATCCCGATAGCTATCGGGACAGCCTGACATTCCGGAATCTTGTCACTCTGAGCCTGTCGAAGGGTAATTCCAATGATTTTCAAACTTTCTTCAAAAATAAATAAATACTCAGGCAACCTTTTGTAATTTTCTTACGTCTATATAAATAGATGCGTTTAAGCAAAGCTTAATGAAGGTTATACCACTTTTTAAGAACGAAAAGCAATTAATTGCAAGAGCTGCGAAAAACCATCGCGATGCCCAACAGCATCTCTATGAAAAATATTCTGGCAAGATGTTAAGTGTTTGCAGAATGTACATTAAAGATCTTCAGCATGCAGAAGATACTATGTTAACTGGATTTTTTAAGGTTTTCACTCATTTGAACGATTTTAAACATGAAGGTAGTTTTGAAGGTTGGGTGAGAAGGATCATGATTCGAGAGTCTATTTCTTTTCTTCGGAAAAAAAATGAGCTGGAGTTTCAGGAAGAAATGGAATCTGTGAAAAGTGAAGGATTCGATACTATTCAGGCTGAAATAGATGTAGATCACATTCAGCGGTTAATAGATGAGCTGCCGGAAGGTTACAAAGCGGTTTTTGTGTTGTATGCTGTTGAAGGATATAAACATGCTGAAATTGCAGATTTACTTAAAATAACGGTTGGGACTTCAAAATCTCAATTGTTCAAAGCGAAAAAAATGTTACAGGAACAATTAGAACTAAAAAACACTTCAAGTTATGGAAACTGAAAGATTTGAAGATAAAATAAAAAGGCAGATGCTAGATCGGGAGATTACACCATCTGCGGGTAGCTGGGACAAACTAAGCGCGAGCTTAGATGTACAAGAAAAAAAGAAAAAACCTTTTGTGTTGTGGATGGGAATTGCAGCCAGCATTATAAGTGGGATCTTGGTTTTAAGTCTTGTTTTCAATAACTCAAATCCTTCAGCTTTACCACAAATTGTGAACACTCCTAAAGAGGAAGTGAAAATTGAAAAAGCGCCGATAGAAACTTCAGAAGAGATTTTTGCTGAGACAATTAAGGAGGAACAGCAAGTTGCAGTTTCAGAAGAAAAAAGGGAATCGATTAATCCTGGAATTAATAAGAATTCAGCTTTAGAAAACCCAATTCAGCAAAATAATAGAGAAGCAGTAGCCGCGATAGATAATTCCAGCATATTAAATGATAAAAGTGCTGCTGAAAAGAATCTAGCTAGTGATAATGAAATTTTAAATCTAAAACTGAACAATGCACTAAACCATGTAATTGCGCAAACTATTAAAGAAAATGTAGTTACAGATGCGGAGGTAGACAGATTATTAGAAGAAGCTGCCAAGAAAATTAGCCAAGAGCGTTACAGTAAAAATTACGCAACTGGCAAGGTAGATCCTCAGGATCTCTTACTGGATGCAGAGTTTGAATTAGACAATTCCTTTCGCGATAAGATTTTTGATTTGCTAAAAGAAGGATACTCAAAAGCTAAAACAGCGGTTGCAAACAGGAATTATTAAGTAGGATAGAATTAGCCATTATATCATCACACCGGCCGAAAGGTCAAAACAATTATTCATCAATCAAGTCCGATAAGCCGCCTCTTCAAAAGAGGAGGTAGGCAGAGGACATTTAAAAACCAACATCATCATGAAAACAATTATCATCACTTTAAGCCTAATTATTTTCAGTTTTGCATTACAAGAAATGCAAGCTCAAAATGATAGTATTCCGGTTAAAACTGAAAGACTAGAAAAGCTTAAACAGAAAATAATCGACGAAGAAAAGCAAGGATTAAAATTAGAATTAGAACGATTTCAGATAAAGCTAGAAAACAAGTCCATTACCCAGGAAGAGGCTGATAAGTTAAAGAAAGAAGCTGCCGAAAAACATGCACTAAATATTGAAAATAAAATTGCGATTTTAGATAACAAGACTGCGCTTGAGGAAAGAAATAATAATACCTATTCTTCCATTGAGTTACTTGGTAATGGGAAAATTGTAAACATAAACGTGAACTATGATGGAGATGAGAAGGACCGTGATTACGACAAAAGAACAACCAGTGATCTGGTTTTGGCAGCAGGCTTCAATAACGTGATCTCCGGTGATAATTCTCTGGATGATTCAGATTTTAAAATTGGAGGAAGTCGGTTTTTTGAAATTGGATGGGCCTGGAAAACGAGAGTTTTTGAAAACACCAATTGGATGCGTGTAAAATATGGAGTTTCCTTTCAATTTAACGGATTGAAGCCTACAGATAATAGATATTTTGTGGAAAATGGAGATCTCACTCAGTTAGAAGAATTTGAATACGATCTGGATAAATCTAAATTTAGATCGGATAATCTAGTGTTCCCCTTGCACTTTGAATTTGGTCCTTCCAAAAAGACGGAAGGAGAAGATTATTTTAGATATAGTACAAAAAGTCAGTTTAAAATTGGGGTTGGTGGTTACGCCGGATTCAATATAGGAGAGCGCCAAAAACTAAAGTATACTATAGACGGTGATAAAAAGAAGGATAAGTTAAAAGGAGATTATAACACGAATGATTTTGTCTATGGCTTAAGTAGTTACGTAAGTTTTGGTGAAACTGCCTTGTATGTGAAATATGACCTTAATCCGCTATTTAAAGATCCAAATTTGGAGATGAGAAATATCTCATTTGGACTACGTTTTGATATAGATTAGGTACAATCTGCTAAGTTGTGGAAGAGGATGATTTTCTGTTACTAGAAAAGGTCCTCTTTTTTTGTTTCCAAAACTAAGTTCATACCCACTTATACTTTATTGCTAGTTTCAAAGATTCCTGATTTTATTGTTACATTTGAGTCAGCTTACAAATCCTATATTCTGAATAACTTTTGATCTCAAAAAACTCCATAGACCTTGTATTTGAAACCGCCCGAGTAGAGGAGGTTTTAGGCGATTTTGTTCAGCTGAAAAAATCTGGTAGTAATTATAAAGGGTTGAGTCCGTTTACAGACGAGCGTTCTCCTAGTTTTATGGTATCGCCGGTTAAGCAAATCTGGAAAGATTTCTCTAGCGGAAAAGGAGGAAATGTAGTTGCTTTTTTAATGGAACACGAACATTTTACCTACCCTGAAGCTATTAAATATCTGGCTAAGAAGTATAATATAGAGCTAGAAGAAACAGAGCAGACGGATGAGCAGAAGCAACTTTTGGACGAACGGGAAAGTATGTATCTGGTTTCTGAATTTGCAAGTGCGTATTTTCAGAATACTATGCTTAAAACCGATCAAGGTAAAGCAATTGGCCTAAGTTATTTTAAGGAACGTGGATTTACATTCGAAACCATTAAAGAATTTGGTCTAGGATATTGTTTGGATGAGTGGGATTCTTTTACTTCTGAAGCAATAAGGAAGGGGTATAAATTGGATTATTTAGAAAAAACCGGACTAAGCATAGTAAAAGGTGAAAAACAATTCGACCGATTTAAAGGAAGGGTGATGTTTCCAATACAATCTATGTCTGGAAGAGTGCTTGGCTTTGGAGGTAGAATACTTACGAACGATAAAAAAGCAGCTAAATATTTAAATTCTCCGGAAAGCGATATTTATCATAAGAGCAAAGTGCTTTATGGGATCTATCATGCAAAGCAGTACATAGCAAAGGAGGATAATTGTTATTTGGTTGAAGGCTATACCGATGTAATTCAGTTTCATCAAAGCGGAATTAAAAATACGGTTTCCTCTTCGGGAACTGCGCTTACTTCAGAACAAATCAGGCTTATTAATAGGCTTACCAAGAACATCACAGTGCTATTTGATGGTGATGCAGCAGGAATGCGAGCAGCTATCCGGGGAATTGATCTTATCTTGGAGCAGGGAATGAATGTGAAAGTGGTGGTTTTTCCTGAAGGGGAAGATCCAGATAGCTTTGCAAAAAAGAATTCTCAAACAGAATTAGAAGAATATCTTGAAGAAAATTCAAAAGATTTTATAGAGTTTAAAGCTTCTTTATTATATCAAGATGCGAAGAATGATCCTGTGAAACGTGCCAATCTTATCCATGATATGGTATCGAGTATCGCCAAGATCCCAAATCAAATTCAGCAGGAAGTATATATACAGGAATGCTCCAGAATTATGGATATTTCAGAAGAGGTCTTGTTTTCCACCTTGACCCAGATGTTGGCTAAGGAAGGTAAAGTTAATCCCCATAATAAGGGAAAAACAAAGTCTTTTGAAGTAGTTAAGGAATCAACATCTCCACAAACTAAAGTGGATGAGCTGTTTGAATTAGAACGAAAGATCATTAGTTTATTACTGCTTTATGGAACGGTAGAGGAGGAATTTGAAGATCTTGTGTGGAAAGAAAATGCTCAAGGAGAATTAGTTTTAGAGCCAGAGTTGCAAAAAGCTAAGGTTTTTGAAAAAATTTATTTAGATCTTCAGGAAGATGAGGTGGCCTTTACCAATGAGCTATTCAAGGAATTGTACGGATTGGTCATCACAAAATTGAATGCTGAAGGAAAACTAAGTCTAGATACTTTTGTGAATGAGCTGGATTCTAAATTATCTGGCGAAGTTACTACCATCTTGATGGAAGAGGAACAGTATATCCTTCATGATTGGGAACGGATGGATATTATGGTGAAACAAAAAGATGCAAGCATAGCCAGATTGGTTAATGAAACCATTTTAGCACTTAGACGATTTTTAATCACCCGAAAGATTGATGAGTTATCTAAAGAAATTAAAGAATCGGCACCGTCTGTAGATGGGGCATCCAGTTCTTTAGAAGATATTGTAGACTATCTTTCCTTAAAAAAGATACTTTCCAATAAATTGAACCGGGTTATGTAATTCGAAGTTGCAGTAATCTGGATTGGTTAATAAGATCGGCTAGATTATCAACTTTAAGTTTCTTTAAAAGTCTTGTTTTATAAGTGCTTACCGTTTTTTCATTGATGTCTAAAGCTTCAGCAATATCTTTATTTCGCTTACCACTAGAAAGTAAATTAAGCACTTCGGTTTCTCTGGTAGATAATTTCTTGAATTTAGCAATGAGCCCATTTCCATTAGTAGCTCCAGAATTAATTTTGTCGGTAATATTTTTATTTAAATAAATTCCTCCCCTAGCCACTTGGTGAATAGCCGCTTGTAAATTTTCTGTGGAAGCGGTCTTAGATAAATAACCTGAGGCTCCAGCTTTAATTGCGCTCAACGCATACATTTCTTCCGGATGACAACTAAATACTAATATTTTAATACCGGGAAAATCTGTTTTAATTGTACGTAACGCGGTAATTCCATTAATTTCTGGAAGATCGATCTCTATAATCAAAACATCTGGAGAATGTAACTTTAAGGATTTAAAAAGTTCGTTTCCATTTGTAACATTGCCTGTTACATTAAGTTCTGGTAGATCTAAAAGCAAAGATTTAATGCCCTCGTACGTAATTGGATGATGGTCTGCAATTAAGATTGTACTCATAAATATTAATTAGCACTAAATTACAGCAGCAGGGTTTGCGTCTTAGTAGTTAGGTATAATATTTAAAATTAGCAGATTAATTATTCAATTACTGAAGCAGTGACAATTATTCGATAAAAGGATTAATTTTTCAGATTAACGGGTATTTCACAAACCGGAATCGGATGCATTTTATGCTTGTTTGCAGAATTTAGTCTTTTAAATATATTAAATACTTCATGTTCCCTTCCAGAATAATCCTCTGCATTCATTCCTAATCGGTCCATTCCCATAGCCCATTCTAACTCATCGTAACTCGCACCTATCTGTTCCTCGTCGCTTCGGCTATCTCCAAACAATCCATCAGTTGGAGCAGCGTTTAATATTTCGTCGCTTATCTTAAGAAATCTTCCAATTTCGTACACCTCACTTTTCATTAGATCTGCAATAGGACTTAGGTCTACACCACCATCACCGTACTTGGTGTAAAATCCTACACCAAAATCTTCAACTTTATTCCCTGTTCCGGCTACTAAATATTTATGTAAACCTGCAAAATAATACAGCGTTGTCATTCTTAATCTTGCTCTTGTATTTGCTAATGATAATTCAATATTATTATTTTCCTGAATAAAGGGAACTGCAGTTTTAAACTGCTCGAAAACAGGAGTAAGATCTACTTCAACATTAGTAACATTTGCAAACTGATCTTTTAACGAAGAAATGTGGTGCTGACCTCTACTAACTTGGGATAAAGCTTGATGAATTGGCATTTCTACACATAAAGTGCGCAAACCGGTACGAGCGCAAAGTGCAGAAGTCACAGCAGAGTCTACTCCGCCGCTAATTCCAATAGTAAATCCACTCATATTAGCAGCCGTGGCGTAATTCTTTAGCCAATCTACAATGTGATTTACTACTTTTTCAGTTTGCATAATTTTGGGTGTTTTAATTTCTAAGTAATACCTTTGCCAACAAATTTAGCAAGTTTAAATAATTTATAAAAACCGCCTGCGTTAAAGGCTTCACAATAATAACACATGTTAAGATTATTAGTTGCCCTATTTTTGGTTTTAATTACGGTTTCTTGCGATTCTAATTCTAATTCTAAATTGGAGCAAGAAATAGAAAAAATCCCTATAGATCTTAAAGTGATTCGTTTCGACAAGAAATTTGCGGCAGTTAGTTCAGAAACGCTGCCTGCTTTAAAGAATGAATTTCCCTACTTATTTCCGGAAGTATTTACAGATAGTATGTGGGTTGCAAAGATCAATGATACTATACAGCAAGAGATAAATACAGAAGTTGAAAAGGGATTTCCAGATTTTACTGCGGAAGAAGATGGATTGCTCAACCTTTTTCAGCATACCAAATATTACTTTCCGTCTTTTAAAACGCCTCAGGTGATCACTATCACTTCTGAAGTGGATTACAGGAATAAAGTGCTGTTAGCAACAGATTACCTATTTATATCTCTGGATACCTACTTAGGGAAGGAGCATCCTTTTTACATAGGACTTCAAGAATATTTGAAAAAGAATTTTGAGAAAAGCCAAATCTTGCCAGATGTTGCAGAAAAAATAGGCCAAGTTTATGTGCCTAGACCAGAGGATAAAACCTTTTTAGCGCACATGCTGTATTATGGAAAGTTGTTATACTTAAAAGATGTATTGTTGCCAAAGATTGAAGATTTTAAAAAGATAGGTTATACTCAAGATGAATTGGATTGGGCAGCTGCTAATGAAGACCAGGTGTGGAGATATTTTGTAGAACGAGAGCTGATCTTTGATTCAGACACCGATCTTTATACAAGATTCTTATATCCAGCACCATTTTCTAAATTCTATTTGGAGTTGGATGCAGAATCTCCAGCAAGATTGGGGCAATATATAGGTTGGCAAATTATTCGCCAGTTTATGGAAAAGAACAGCGTTAGTGTGCAAGATATGCTTGCCACAGATGCTGAAACTATATTTAATAAAGCAAATTATAAACCTAAGAAGTAATGGCAGAGTTTAAAAAATCTGAGATCAATATTGAAGTGGTATTGGATGAGAATAAAGTTCCAGAAGAATTATACTGGAGCGCAGAAGATGGAGCGATCTATAAGGAGGAAGCAAAAGCGATGATGCTTTCTATGTGGGATGCAAAGAAGCAAGAAACTTTAAGAATAGATCTATGGACCAAAGACATGCCTGTAGATGAAATGAAGAAATTCTTTCATCAAACCTTAGTGGCAATGAGTGATACTTTTAACCGCGCAACTCAGGATGAAAAAATGACAGCTACCATGAAGGATTTTTGCGATTATTTTGCTGAAAAAATGGAATTGTAGAAGTAGTTTGATATGTAATAAAAATTACGCTGGGGAATTTGTCATCCGATGATTATATTAAACTTCGATAAGCTCAATTTGACAAATCAAAAAAATATTATTTTAGCACTTCTACTTGGCTCAGGATAAACTAAAGTAGAGAAATCTCAATGAAGCAAAATCTCTTCTATACGAGATCTCTCGCGCCTCCGAGATTAGATTTAATCCTTAATCCTGAATTTTTCCCAGAATCTTAAGTTGTTTAAATCAAAATAAAAAGCCCCTACAATTTTAAAACGGTAGGGGCTTTTTTATTAATTAAAAGATCATCTATCCATTCATAGAGATCAAAAACTCTTCGTTATTCTTAGTTTTCTTAAAACGCTCATTTATGAATTCCATAGCTTCCACAGGATTCATATCTGCAAGATACTTTCTCATTACCCACATACGTTGCAAGGTGTTTTCATCTAATAAAAGATCGTCTCTACGTGTGCTTGAAGAAGTAAGATCTATAGCTGGGAATATTCTTCTATTTGCTATTTTTCTATCTAACTGAAGTTCCATGTTACCAGTACCTTTAAATTCTTCAAAGATCACTTCGTCCATTTTAGAACCAGTATCTGTTAATGCAGTAGCGATAATAGAAAGGGAACCTCCATTTTCTATATTTCTCGCCGCACCAAAGAAACGTTTTGGTTTATGTAGTGCATTTGCATCTACACCACCACTTAATACCTTACCACTGGCAGGTTGTACAGTGTTGTAGGCTCTTGCTAAACGAGTAATTGAATCTAGAAGGATCACCACATCATGACCGCATTCTACCATTCTTTTAGCTTTTTCTAAAACTATGTTGGCAACACGTACATGTTCATGTGCTTCTCTATCGAAAGTAGATGCTACCACTTCACCTTTTACATTACGTTGCATATCTGTTACCTCTTCTGGACGTTCGTCTATAAGGAGGATTATTTGATATACTTCAGGATGATTGGCAGCAATAGCATTTGCCAGATCCTTTAATAACATTGTTTTTCCAGTTTTAGGCTGGGAAACTATCATTCCACGTTGTCCTTTTCCAATTGGAGAGAAAAGATCTATGATACGTGTAGAAATTGTGCTTTGTCTTTCAGCTAAATTAAATTTCTCTTTTGGAAATAACGGCGTTAAATGCTCGAAAGAAATTCGGTCTCTAACCACTTGTGGGTCTAAACCGTTAATTTTACTAATCTTAATAAGTGGGAAATATTTCTCTCCTTCTTTTGGAGGTCTTATCTGCCCAAGTACGGTATCTCCAGTCTTTAAGCCGAATAATCTAATTTGAGATTGAGATACATATATATCGTCTGGAGAAGAAAGATAATTATAGTCGGAGGATCTTAGGAAACCATAGTTATCCTGCATGATATCCAAAACTCCTTCACTTTCTATAATCGCATCAAATTCGTAATCTGGCTCGCGATATCTATTTCTATTATCACGGTTTCCGTTGTTCTTTACGTTGCTGTCTCTATTCCCGTCAGATCTATTTCCATCAGATTTATTATTTCTGGTGTCTCTAGAATCTCTAGTATCTTTTCTTGGTTCTCTAGGACTACGGGAGTTATCCTTATTTTGATTATCATCCCTTTTTACAGGCTGATTTTTATGAACAGGTCGCTTTGGAGCATCTCCTGTTTTTTCTGGCCTTGGCTTTCTATCAGCAGAATGATCTTTAGAAGATTCTCTGGAATCCTTATTAGATTCCGCAGATTTCTCAGTAGATTCTATAGAAGATTTGGCTTCAGTATTTTTTGTACTTGGTTTTGGATTCATTTTTTTTGACGGTTTACGCTCTGCGCCAATTTTGCTTTCGGTATTTGCTTCCGGTTTGGACTTAACCTCCGGTTTAGAAGTGCTTTCTTCTTTTAGAACCTCTTTCACTTTTGCGGGATTTGCTGCTTGATAATCCAGAATTTGGTAAACCAAGTCAAGCTTTTTTAGTGTTTTATATTTAGGGACTTTCAATGAATTGGCAATATCTTGAAGCTCGGGAAGCTTCTTAGCTTTTAAATCTGAAATTTCAAACATGAATAAGATTGTGTTTGTTTATTGTAAACTTCTCGAGGAAGAATCGAAAAAAATTTTTGGAGACTTAAGTAACCTAAATTGAATTGGTTACATATTCTTACTGCAATAATACAACTTTATTTTAAATTTTGGAATATGCTATATAAAAAGAAACACTTATTTTTGCCGAGACAATCCAAGTATTAGCTATGTTACAACGCATTCAAACTATTTATTTATTTATTGCAGCCTTGATAAGTGGTGTTCTAATATTTTTTGTTTCTTTGTGGAGCAATAATGCGGGTGAATCCGTTTTTGTTGAAGATGTTTTATTAGCCTTAGGCTTATTCATAAGTTCGGCAGCTCTTTCACTTATTAGCATATTTTTATTTAAAAACAGAAAGCTTCAATTTGTACTGGGGCGAATCAATATACTTATAAACTTTTTTTTGCTAGGAGTTTTTGTTTATTGGTCTCTAATTGTACCTGGAGAGATGGAAATCTCTGAGAAAGGTATTGGGATGTTTGTTCCTGTTCTTTCTATCGTTTTTATAGTTTTGGCCAACAAAGCTATCAAAAAGGACGAGGATCTCGTAAAATCTGTAGATCGATTGCGATAAACCTATTATCTTAGTGTTATTAGTGCGAAGAAAACCCGAAGTGAAAGCTTCGGGTTTTTTTATTCTATTAATTAATTAAATGATATACTTTTTTCAATCAGTAATAACTTGACCATCTCTTCACCCTTAATGTGTTTCAGGGTCTTCAGCTGAACTAAATGGATGCTGAAACAATTCTGATAACAATAGGAACAGCAGGAAGAAAAATCTTGAGGTTACTACTAAACAAGATTGCCAGTAGAAAGTCAGTAATAAAAAATAAAGAATAAGAAATAAAATTCTTAGCTTTCTAATTCTATAACTTCCAGATCGGAAATGTTTTTTCCTTCTACTTTAAAGCGAAGCATCGTTCTCTTTTTATGAAACCCATATTTTCCAGCAGCGCCTGGATTCATATGTAGCAATTGTAAAGACTTATCGTTCATTACTTTTAATATGTGTGAATGCCCGCAGATAAATAATTTCGGAGGATCTTTTTTTATGTCTTCTTTGATAGCTGCAGAATATTTACCGGGATATCCACCAATATGAGTGATCCAAACATCCAAGTCTTCACACAAGAACCGATCGTTTAGTGGGAATTCTTTTCGAATTTCATGATCGTCTATATTCCCATAAACAGCTCTTAGGGGTTTTAGCTTTTTTATCGCATCGGTCACTTTTAGATCTCCAATATCCCCCGCGTGCCATACTTCATCTGCTTCACCAACATAATGAAGGATCCTTTCGTCTATATGGCTATGGGTATCGCTTAATAATAAAATCTTTTTCAAACTGTACTTCCTTTTTCTGGTTTTTCTGAAAACTGATTAATGAACCCTGATAGGGTTACGAAGTTTGCCGTATCTTTGCAAGCAATCACGTAAAAGTATCAATTTAGATTGAGATATTTTATAGAACTGGCGTATAATGGAACAGCATATCATGGTTGGCAATATCAGCCGAATGCTATTTCTATACAAGAAACTTTAGAAAAAGTACTCTTTACCGCATTGCAAGTGGAAACGCCTGTAGTAGGAGCTGGCAGGACAGATGCTGGCGTACATGCACGTAATTATTATGCGCATTTTGATAGTGAAGAGATTGAGCATAAAGATAAGTTTCTTTATAAGCTGAATACTTTACTTCCAGATGATATTGCAGTGTATGATCTTATTGAAGTATCCGACGAAGCACATGCAAGATTTAATGCAAGCAGTAGAAGTTACGAGTATTATGTGATTCAGAAAAAAGATCCATTTCGTTTTGAAGCGGCACATCATGTAAAAAATGAGTTAGATCTGGAAAAGATGAATCTTGCAGCTGCTATTTTATTAGAATACACCGATTTCAAATGTTTTTCTAAATCTAAAACAGACGTTCATACTTATAACTGTGCTATTAAGTATGCAAAATGGGAAAGAATAGGGGAGGTTTTAATATTTAAGATCACTGCAGATAGGTTTTTAAGAAATATGGTGAGAGCCATTGTAGGTACTTTATTGGAAATAGGTTTGCATAAGATTCCTGTTAACAAATTGCACGACATATTAAAAAGCAGAGATAGGCAAGAAGCTGGTACATCGGTTCCAGCAAAGGCATTATTTCTAACTAAAATTGAATATCCAACATCTATTTTAAATAAATAAATGGCATCACAATCCGGAAATGCATTTGATTTTAGCCTCTTTAAAAGGCTAATAAAATATACCAACCCATATAAATGGACCTTCTATTTTGTGGCTCTTGCTGCAATATTATTATCTCTTTTTGCAGTTTTAAGACCCTATTTATTGCAGATAACAATAGATGAATCTATCCTTCCTAAGGATAATGACAATCTGGTTTTCTATGTTAGCATGATGATGGTGGTGCTTTTTCTGGAAGTTATCTTTCAGTTTTGCTTCATTTATTTTGCTAACTGGTTAGGGCAGGAAGTAGTGCGAGATCTCCGGGTGAGTCTTTTTAAACATATGCTTCAATTCAAGATGAAGTATTATGATAAATCTGCTGTTGGAAGATTGGTTACCAGAGCGGTAAGTGATATAGAGACCATTTCTAGTATCTTTAGTGAAGGACTTTTCATGATTGCAAGCGATCTGCTTAAAATGTTAGTAGTTCTAGGATTCATGTTCTTTAACAGTTGGCAACTTACCTTATTGGTATTAACGGTTCTTCCTTTTATCTTGTACGCAACACGGGTATTTCAGAAGAAAATGAAAATTGCTTTTGAAGATGTAAGGAACCAAGTTGCAAACTTGAACACCTTTGTTCAGGAGAGAATAACCGGAATGAAGATAGTTCAGTTGTTCACCAGAGAGAAGGTGGAATATGAGAATTTTAAAGAGATCAACCAAAAACATAAAAGCGCGTGGGTTAAAACCGTTTGGTATAACTCTATTTTCTTTCCAATTGCAGAGATGTCCACTTCAATAACTATCGGTTTAATTGTTTGGTATGGTGGTTTGCGAGTTGTAGAAAGCGATACGCTTAGTTTAGGTATTATAATTATGTTTATTGAATTGTCTCAAATGTTATTTAGACCCCTTCGCCAGATCGCAGATAAATTCAATACACTGCAAATGGGAATGGTGGCTGCGAACAGAATTTTTGGAATTTTGGATACAGATTCTGTAATTCAGGATACAGGGTCTAAAGAGATCTCAAGTTTGTCGGGAGAAATAGAATTTGAGAATGTTCGATTTAGTTATGATGAGGGTGAAGAAGTGTTAAAAGGAGTTTCCTTTAGAGCAAAACCTGGCGAAACTATTGCAATTGTTGGGGCTACCGGAGCAGGAAAATCTACAGTGATCAATCTTTTAAATAGATTTTATGAAATTGATGGTGGAAAGATTATGGTAGACGGAATAGATATTAAAGACATTACTTTAAAATCTTTGCGAGCTGAAATTGCAGTGGTACTGCAAAATGTGTTCTTATTTGCAGATACTATCCTTAATAATATTAGCCTTCATAATCCAAAAGTGACCGAAGAAGATGTTATACTAGCAGCCAAAGAAATAGGAATACATGAATTTATAAGTTCTTTGCCAAATGGCTATCATTATAATGTGAAAGAACGTGGTGTGATGCTTTCTTCAGGTCAGCGACAATTGATCTCCTTTTTGAGAGCCTATGTTAGCAATCCAAGTATTTTAGTGCTCGATGAGGCTACTTCTTCTGTAGATTCATATAGCGAGCAATTAATCCAAGATGCTACAGATAAGATCACAGCAAATAGAACTTCAATTGTTATTGCCCATAGATTAGCTACTATTAAAAAAGCAGACAGAATATTAGTAATGGATGCAGGTAAAATAGTAGAAGTGGGAACTCATCAGGAACTATTACAAGTGAAAAATGGATTCTACAAAAATCTTTACGAAGTGCAATTTATGGCGGAAGAGGAAACTATTTAAATATCAAGTAAGATCTTCTTTCAGCTTATTTACCAATTCGTTAGTGTCTTCAAAGATCACAAATTCACCATCTTTTAGGTAGGAGATCTGTCCATTCTCTTCACTTACTACAATTGCTAAAGCATCTGTTTTTTCTGTGATCCCTACTGCCGCTCTGTGTCTTAATCCAAATCTCAAAGGTATAGATCTGTCATTAGAAACCGGTAAAATTACTCTAGTTGCAGTAATATGGTTTCCTTCAATTATCATAGCACCATCATGTAAGGGTGAATTTTTAAAGAAAATAGATTCTATAATAGGTTGATTTATTTCTAAATTCATAGAATCTCCAGAAATCTTTATAAAATCTAATTTTGTGCTTTTTTGAATAACAATAAGGGCCCCAGTATAGCTTTTTCCCATATTTTCGCACGCCTTTACAATCGCATTTAGATTGGTCCTTATTTGCGTATCGTCTTTAACAAATTTAAATTGTCTGAAGAATTTTCTTCGCTGTGTAAAATTAGTAGAACCAATCATTAATAAGAACTTTCTAATCTCCTGCTGAAAAACAACAATTAATGCAAACATTCCTACCCCGATGAATTGCCCCAGCACGCTGCTTAAAAGTTCCATTTGAAGCAACTCTGTAAGTTTCCACATTAAATAAACGATCACTATCCCAATAAAGATATTTACGGCAACCGTTCCTTTAACGAGTTTGTATAAATAGTAAAGCAATATTGCAACAAATACAATGTCTACAATATCAAGAATACGAAGGTTTAAAAAATCCAAATTTTAAGGCTTTGTGTAAAAATAGAAAATTAGATGCAAAGCTGGCTCATTAATTTAACTGTTTCCATTGCTTCCTTAACATCATGTACTCTAAGGATGTTAGCTCCCTTGCTTAAAGCTATAGTATTTAATACCGTAGTGCCGTTTAGAGCTTCTTCAGCGGTTATATTTAATGTTTTGTAAATGGTAGATTTTCTGGAAAGTCCTACTAAAATAGGCATTTTTAAATTTTTAAAAACTTCCAACTTGGATAGCAATTCAAAATTCTGAGGAATGTTCTTAGCAAAACCAAAGCCGAGATCTATTATAAGATCATTTATTCCTAGGGCTAGCGCGGTGTGTATTTTTTCTGAAAAATAATAAATCAAGTCCTGAGGTAGATCTTCATATTCATTTAGATCTTTCATGGTTTTCGGATTCCCTCTCATATGCATCATGATATAAGGTACTTGAAGATCTGCAGCTACTTGCATCATTTTCTCATCGAGGTTCCCTGCCGAAATATCATTTATCATAGCTGCACCTGCTTCAATGGATTCGGCTGCAACCTTACTTCTAAAAGTATCTATAGAAATAAGTGTTTCTGGAAATTTTTTAAGAATCGCTTCAATTGCTGGAAGTACGCGTTCTAATTCTTCAATTTCAGAAATATAATCTGCTCCGGGACGCGTGCTGTAACCACCGATATCCAGAAAAGTGGCTCCTTGTTTAAGCATAACTTCTGCAGAAGTCAACAACGAATCTAGATCCATTTTTCTGCTTTCAGAATAAAATGAATCTGGAGTGCTATTTAAGATCCCCATAATTTTTGGTGTGCTTAGATCTACTAGGTTACCTTTACAATTAATGGTCATGCTACTAATTTATTGTTTACTTCTTAAAAGTGAGTGGGTAAATTAACTTTGACTATCTAAATTATTTGCCCGAAATTTACGCAAATTAGAATAGTTTTATGAAGGATACCTCAAAACAATACGATGCGATAGTTAATACCTGTCGTGAGCTATTTGTAAATAAAATGAAAGATTACGGTTGTGCATGGCGTATTTTACGATTACCTTCTTTAACCGATCAAATTTTTATAAAGGCACAACGCATAAGGAGTCTGCAAGAAAATGAGGTTAGAAGAGTAGATGAGGATGAAAAACCGGAATTTATAGGTATCATAAATTATTCTATCATGGCGCTAATTCAATTGGATCTTGGAGTTGCAACCCAACCCGATCTTTCTGTTGATAGAGCCATGGAATTATATGATGAAAAAATTAGCACTACTAAAGAATTAATGGAGAATAAAAATCATGATTATGGCGAAGCTTGGCGTGATATGAGGGTGAGTTCTTTAACCGATCTAATTATTCAAAAACTGTTACGTGTAAAACAAATTGAAGATAATAAAGGTAAAACCTTAGTGAGTGAAGGGATAGACGCAAATTATCAGGATATGATTAATTATGCTGTCTTTGCAATGATCTTGATGGAAGAAGCAACAAAAAACTAGTAACATATGAAGATCTTAGTAGGGATTGCCAGAATTTTTGTTGGAATATTATTCATTATCTCTGGATTTATTAAACTGAATGATCCTATTGGTTTTTCATTTAAGCTTCAGGAATATTTTAGCGCAGAGGTTTTAAATCTGGAATTCTTAATTCCATTTGCATTGGTGTTTGCTATCGTACTGGTGGTTTTCGAGCTAGTGCTTGGAATTATGCTAATAATAGGTTACCTCCCTAAATTCACCGTTTGGAGTTTACTTTTAATGATCGTGTTCTTTACTTTTTTAACCTTTTACTCGGCCTATTTCGATAAAGTAAAGGACTGTGGTTGCTTTGGTGATGCTATGCCGCTTACTCCTTGGCAATCTTTTTATAAGGATGCGGTATTGTTAATATTAATCTTACTTCTATTTTTTAAACGAAAATTGATCACGCCATTATTTAACCCAGTTTCGCATAGATGGATCATTTTTCTATCTTTTATGCTTTGTTTTTTATTCGCCTATTATGTGCTAATGCATTTACCATTGATAGATTTTAGAGCTTATAAGATCGGGAATAATTTATTGGAGGAAATGACGATTCCTAAGAATGCTGAAAAACCAACTTATGAATATCAGTGGAAATTTAATGCGAATGGAGAAGATGTGATCATAAAAAATTCTGGTGCTTATCCTCAGGTTGAAGGGAAATTTATAGGAGTTGAAACCAGACTTATTTCTGAAGGTTTTAAACCAAGGATCCCAGATTTTTCAATCTATAGAGATGGAGAGAATATATCTCAAGAAATTTTAAGCAATGATAAGTTGTTAATAATCGTAGCCTATGATCTACATAAAACAGAAAAAGAAGGATATAAAGCTATAAAGGAACTTACAGATACTGCTTTAAAAATGGGTTACAAAGTAGTAGGCTTAACGGCTTCCGGTGACGATTTAAAGGAAAGTATAACCGCTAAATTCGACTTGAAATTTGATTTCTATCAGAGTGATGAAACAGTTTTAAAAACGATAGTTCGCGCAAACCCGGGAATCTTGGTTTTAAATAAAGCCACAGTTACACAGAAAAAACATTGGTTCGATGCATCAGAAATTGAACTTTAATTATATAAAAAGAACACTATGAGAAAAAATATAGTTGCAGGAAATTGGAAGATGAATAATGACTTGGCAGAGACCCAAGAACTTATTGGAGATCTTAAGCTACAGTTGGTGAAGGAACCTACTGCAGAGGTATATGTAGCTCCTTCATTTGTAAATTTATATAACACGTTTCAATCCTTAAAAGGAACAGCCATCAAAGTTGCTGCTCAAAACATGCATTTTGCTGAGAATGGCGCTTATACTGGTGAAGTTTCAGGAAAAATGTTGCAAAGTGTGGGAGTGCAAACTGTGATATTGGGGCATAGTGAACGAAGAGCGCTTTTTAATGAAACCGATGAAATGCTTTCAAAGAAAGTTAATGCAGCCTTAATGCATGAAATGAAGGTTATTTTTTGTTTTGGAGAAGAACTTAAGGATCGTAAATCTGAAGGACATTTTGAAGTAGTGAAATCGCAGTTAGAAAATGGAATATTTCATATAGATAGAGCAGCATGGAAGAATGTAATATTGGCATATGAGCCGGTATGGGCAATTGGTACTGGAGAAACAGCTTCACCAGAGCAGGCGCAAGAAATGCATGAATTTATAAGAGGTCTAGTTTCAGATAAATTTGGAGAAGAGATCGCAGAAGATGTTTCTATATTATACGGTGGAAGCGTTAAGCCAGACAATGCTAGAGAGATCTTCGCGAAAGCAGATGTAGATGGCGGACTTATTGGAGGTGCTAGTTTAAAGGCGATCGACTTTTTAACCATTGTAAATTCATTTGATTAATGTCTAATTATCTAGAGTTTCAATTTAAAATTGCTCCGCTTCAACCAGGATCGGAGATCTTAATTGCACAATTGGGATATGCTGGTTTCGAGAGTTTTGTGGAAACTGAAGATGGTATAACAGCCTATATTCAGAAGGAAGAATTTACTGAAGGATTTTTGGGGGACATTCAAATATTGAGTTCAGATGAATTTATCATTTCTTACACTTCCAAAGAAATAGAACAAGTAAATTGGAACAGCGAATGGGAAAAGAATTTCAATCCTATTATAGTGGCAGATAAATGTTCTGTAAGGGCTCCATTTCACGAAAAGCCAGATACGGAGTATGATATTGTAATAGAACCTAAAATGTCCTTCGGGACCGGTCATCATGCTACTACACATATGATGTTGCAGCACATTTTAAAAAATGAGTGGGTAGGAAAAAGGGTTTTAGACATGGGTTGTGGAACTGGTGTGCTTGCAATTTTAGCAGAAATGAAAGGAGCAACTGCTTTGGATGCTATAGATATAGATAACTGGTGTTATTTAAATACGCGAGAAAATGTAGATCGTAATAATTGTACTCATATTAACGTTTACGAAGGGACTGCAGAAATGCTGAAAGAAAAGCAATATGATGTGGTGATAGCAAATATCAACAGAAATATTTTATTGGAAGATGTTCCAACTTATAGTAACTGTCTAGTTTCTGGAGGGAAAATGTTTCTAAGCGGATTTTATACTGAAGACGTTCCTGCAATTGAAAAAGTTTGTAAGGAGAACGGTTTAATATTTGAGGAAAAATTAGTAGAAGATAATTGGACTGCCGCAAGTTTTATTAAAGAATAATTTGTGGGAATTTGTATCTTTAATGCTGAATATCAATACATAATAGCGGAAGATGAGTACGAAAGAAGAAGTGTTGGAGCAGAAAAAAACTGTAACCAAGAAAAACAGAGACCATGAGATCGTATTGTTTAATGATGATTATAACACGTTCGATCATGTAATAGAAACGTTGATCTATGCCTGTGACCATACTCCAGAACAGGCAGAGCAGTGTTCGCTATTAGTTCACTATAAAGGAAAATGCACTGTTAAAACGGGCCCCTACAATGATCTAAAACCACGTTGTTCAAAATTATTGGAAGCTGGTTTAAATGCAGAAATAACCGATTAAATGTTAAATATTAGATCATTGAATTAAATAATTGCACTAAAATTCCTACAAGTACTATATTTTTTATAAGTTTAGGTTATAATAATTGAGAAATTCGAAACACCTATCGATTATTACTAACTAAAACCAACTTATGAAAATTAACAAATTATTTTTATTCCTTGCTGGAGCAGGGTTATTGTTCACATCATGTGAAAAAGAAGATTTATCAGTCTCACCTGAAGAAGAAGCTGTAAATATAAATTCGGAAGTACCAGAAACTGTGCTTCAAAAAATAGCTTCTCTACATTTTAATCCAGAAGGAGCAACCATCGGAAAAATTATGCTTCCTGGTGGTGGATTTGAAAAAACATATATTGTTGAGGGAGATATCGTATTAAGTGCCGAGCAACTTAATAATTTGAGTCCAAGCGATATTACAGATAAGCAATACAGAACTAACAATTTGGTTAGCAATAACAGGACTATAAATGTTATTGGATATACCGGAGGTTCACAAGCCCTAACTTCTAAACAGCGTACTGCTTTACAATATGCTATTAATAATTATAATGCGCTAAATATCGGACTTTCGTTCACATTGACCTTTGGAACCAATTATTCATCTTATGATATCGTAGTTTATCAAACAATCAACGGTCAAGCCGGTGGAGTAGCAGGATTTCCAAGTAATGGGAACCCTTATAAATTTGTGCAAATTTACGATGGAATGGAGCAGTATAGTGTAGATACCAATGAGCATGTAATGACTCATGAGATTGGGCATACGTTAGGAATGCGCCATACAGATTGGTTTAGCCGCCAGAGTTGTGGGCAAACTGGTGAAGCGGCAGGATCTGATGGTGCTGTGCACATTCCAGGAACTCCAACAGGATACGATGCAAACTCTATAATGTTAGCATGTTTTGGTGCTAATGAAGATGGAGAATTTGGATCTTATGATCGTGTAGCATTCGAATACTTATACTAATATTACCACTAGGTGTTTCAAGATTTTTAAAATGGGCGTTCCAACGCCCATTTTTTTGTTTAAAAAAACCAACTTAATGCTTTCTATTATTTAAAATAAAACATATATTTGCACCCGCAAAAAGGCCTCGTGGCGCAACTGAATAGCGCACTTGATTACGGCTCAAGAGGTTGCTGGTTTGAATCCAGCCGAGGTCACTTATAAAACCAGTACTTTCCAATGATTTTGGAATTGCTGGTTTTTTTATTTGCAGTAAAATTGAACCTAATCTACCTTTTTAAGGAATTTTCTGGTAAAATAGCGAATAAAATATTCTGGAATGTTAAAATAGGTTTGCACTTTTAAAGCATTTAAGTAGGGTTAAATATCTCATTGGTGTACTTTATATTGTAGTAATGGTTTCAATACTTATACCATAACAAATCCCAGGACTAAATACAGTAAGCAAGTTATAACACCACCAATTATCGCGTAAGGCAATTGAGTTCTCACATGGTCTATATGATCACTTGCTGAGGCCATAGAGGAAATAATTGAAGTGTCCGATATTGGGGAGCAATGATCTCCAAAAACACCACCTCCCAAAGTTGCAGCAATAATTAAGGGTAGGTCTGCTCCATGTAAATTTGCCATTGGGATAGAAACTGCTAACATTATTGCAAAAGTTCCCCAAGATGTTCCAGTGGAAAATGAAATAAATGAGCTTATAATAAAAACTACCATTGGGAGAAATTCTGGAGATAACCAATCTTTGGAAGAAATTGCAATAAATTGTCCTGTACCTAATTGGTTACACGCATCTCCAATAGCAAAAGCTAAAAGCATTAAGAGTGCTAATGGCATTAATTCGCTAATTCCCTTAAGTACGAGATCTATCATCTCATTAGTTTTCATAATACCTTGAGATCTATACAAGATAATAGCTACAAAAATTGCCATACAAACGGCATACAGTACCGCTGAAGATCCGGATCCTTGACCAATAGCTTGAAAAAGACGATCCCCAAAAGAGCTGTAATTTTCGACTTTATCCCATCCCGTTGCCGCTAAATTAATCGGCATCATAAACACCATAGTGGCTAATGGAATAATCATATTGTAAGCTTTTGCTTTGATGCCTTCTTTAGGTTTGAAAGAAGTAATAGTATCTGAAAGCATAGGTTTGGCATTATCATTAAGAAGTTTGCCGGTTTCTTGCACCCTTTTTTCAGCTTTTGCCATTGGGCCAATATCTTTTTTAAAAATAATCACTAAAAAAACAATGAGTATCGCCAAAATTGGATAAAAGTTATAGGGAATAGAAGATAACATTAAAGAAAAGGGATTTTCTAAACCTTGGGTAACTAATAGACCCATAATAAAAGCGCCCCAAGCATTAAATGGGATTAATATGGAAGAAGGGGCTGAACTGGAGTCTGCTATATAAGCTAACTTTTCTCTTGAAATTTTCAATTTATCGAATACGGGCCTATATAATGTTCCCACCGTTAGAGAACTTATACTAGTTTCAACAAATAACAAAAGTCCAGTAAATAATGCTAATAGCTGGATAATCACCCTGCTGTATCCGCTTTCCTTCTTTTCAAAATAACTAATTAGTTTGTTTAGTTTATTTATAAAACCTTCAACCCCTCTAGAATATTGAATGAATAGGAGCAAAGCCCCCACCAAAGCACTAAACATAATGGTCCTGGTGTTGCCTTCAGATTTAAAAACGTTTACTAAACCTTCAATTGCTGCAACGGTTCCAGTTAGGAAATTCCAATCACTCATGATTACCCAAGAAAACCAAATCCCGAAAAGTAAGGCGATGTAAACTTGTTTTGTTTTTAGAGCAAGAATTATAGCTATAACAGGTGGTAAAATGGATAGGATCCCGTAATTCTCCATAAGCAGTTTAAAAAAGAGGAATAATGTTAATAAATAATGGCCATAAATGTATAAAAACAATTCGACCTATATCCAATCCTTAAATTGATAATTAATGGCTCTAAATATGTTTGATTTTTAGGCTGAATCTAGGTTCAGTTTAAAATTTCTATTACACAAAAAAAGCCAACATTTTAAATGGTTGGCTTTTTTATAATAGTAATTTAGATTCTTTTTTCTATTCTTCTAACAAGGTTTCATTAAAGAGTTTCAGTATCCTTTTATATTCATCTGTCCAACTGCTAGGCTCTACAAATCCGTGACCTTCTACAGGATATAATGCCATTTCCCAATTGTCTTTCTTCAGTTCTATTAAACGTTGTGAAAGTCTCACCACATCTTGAAAGTGAACGTTAGTATCTACCATTCCGTGAGCAATAAGTAAATTTCCTTCTAGGCCTTCAGCAAAATAGATAGGAGAAGAGCGTCTGTACGCAATTGGGTCTTCAGAAGGAGTATTTAAAATATTAGCAGTATATCCATCATTATAATGAGCCCAATCTGTAACCGATCTTAAAGCAGCACCCGATTTAAAAGTTTCATTTTCATTGAACATTGCCATAAGAGTTATAAATCCTCCATAACTCCCGCCATAAATTCCAATATTGGCCTTGTCTATTCCATGTTGTTCTACCAAATATTTTGCGCCATCCACTTGATCTGATAGGTCTTTTCCTCCCATATGTCTGTAAATAGCCGTTCTCCAATCCCTTCCATAACCGGCGCTTCCTCTATAATCAATATCTAGAACCGTGTATCCAAGATCGGTTAATAGATTATGGAACATGTATTCTCTGTAATAGGAAGACCACCATTTGTGAACATTCTGTAAATATCCTGCTCCATGAACAAATATTATTGCAGCTCCATTTTTGGCAGATACCTCAGGAATATAGATCCTTGCAGGAACCATAGTTCCATCTTCAGCTTCAAATTTTACAATCTCTGGAGCTCTCCAACTATAATTCTTAAATTCTAAAGATTGTCCTGAAGTTAGAGGAGTAGCAGTGGCATTTGCATTTGTTTCCTTTAGATATAGCTCCCAAGGTTTGTTGCTAAAGGAATGTAATATTGCCATAAGTTTCTCATCTGGCGAAAGACTCACCTCATTGCTACCAGTCATGCTGGTTAGTTTTATCATTTTTCCACCCATAACTGGCATTTTGTAAAAATGGCGTTCGCCAGGTCCAACTTCAGAAGTGGTTAGGAACCAAGATTTTTTATCATTGGAAAGCTGAGGGTCAAAAACTTCGAAATTCCCGGAAGTTAATGCTGTTTTCTTTCCGTTGTCTACATTTAAAAGATATAAATGGGAATAACCACTTTCTTCAGATTGAAAATAAATATGTTTATTATCTGGAAGCCAGCCCAAGGTGCCTCCACCAAAAGAATATCCAATGCCAGGACCATTTATCCAAGCTTCATCACGTTGTCTATCTAAGGCTTTTAATTTACCGGTTTCAAGATCTAATTTTGCGATCCATCTGTCTTTATTATCATAAGACCTCACATTTACAATAGCCTTCTCACCATTTTCAGAAAAATTAGCTCCCCAGGTAATTACCTCGCGAATGGTCTCTTCCCATTTTTTTTCTGGATAATCTTTTATATAATCTGGAAGATCTTTAATCCCGGGAAGGTCTTTGGTTTCTACTAAATAAACGCTGTCTTTCGCGAAATTATAGATCGCTAATTCCACTTTTGTAATATCGTCTCCTACTTTAGATCTTGCAGGAAGATCTGTGGTATAACCCGAGGCATCTACATAATTTGGAACCACAGTTCTTTTATTATCTGCTCGTGTAATGAGGTTAAAGGTGGCATATTTTAAATTAGAAGAAAGTTGCAAATTACTCACACTTTGTTTCCCAGTATAGAAAGTAAAAGGCTTATGATTTGTTCTATCTGTATACGCCTTGCTAGAATCACTTTTCTGTTCTCTTTGCATAACCACTCCCAGAAGGTCTAAATTGTCCTCTTTTAACCATTTTTCTCTGGCAGCTAATTTGCTCTCTTCTTTAGTTTTATCCTCGCCATTTTCGATATGTGTTAGCTTTCTAAAACTACCTTTTTTAAGATCGTAGAGATATAGATTGTCATCCATAACTACTGAAATAAGATTTTGATCAATCAAAAATTGTGGATCTGATATAGATTCGCCTAAGTCTAATAACAACTTATTGGAATTATCTGAAGCTGTGTAAAGCATCAATTTGTCATCTTGGATAAATACCATTTTAGATCGATCTGAATTAAAATCGCCTCTTTGTACAAGATTATTTCTTTGTTCAGAAAGCGTGGCCTTTACAATTTTTGAAGGATTATTTAAAGCTATTTTATACAAGGAGTCGGCAGGATCTTTTGCCAAATTATAATCGAAATAAATAGTTTTGCTATCCTTGCTCCATTGTATATTGGAAGGGAAAGTTCCCATCCAGCTAGGATCCTGCATGATCTTTTCTACCGAAAGTTCACTAGTTTGTGAGAAGCCCGAAAAAGTGATTAAGAAAGTGAAAAGTAAAATGAAGGAAGAATTACTGAAAAGCTTGCTATATAATGATTTTCTCATACGAAATATGGATAGAAATTAATGATTCTTATTAAATTATAAGTGTTTGAAATAGAGTTCGCAATATAATAAATTAGGCTTGGACTCACACTCGGTCTCAATTTTAAAACTTTGCATGCTTTAAATGAAGGTTTAATTCAAAATTAATTATGGAAATTATGCAGATAGCTGTACTTTTAAATTAACCTAAAATTGCTTCATGATAGATCTTCATACGTATATTAGAGAAATTCCAAATTTTCCTAAAGAGGGGATTCAATTTAAAGATATTACGCCGCTCCTACAAAGCCCGCAAGCTATGAAGGAAGCGGTATCTCAATTTTTAAAACTAATTGGAGATGTTAAGATCGATAAAGTGGTGGCCATAGAATCTCGCGGATTTTTATTTGGAATGTTACTAGCCGAAAAGCTAAATGCGGGCTTTGTCCCAATTCGGAAACCTGGAAAATTACCGGGGGACACTTTTTCTGAGATCTATGAGTTAGAATATGGAAAAGACACCTTGGAGATCCATTCTGACGCCTTGAGAAAAGGAGAAAAGGTGATTGTTCATGACGATGTTCTTGCAACTGGGGGAACAGCCAGAACAGCTTGTAATCTGGTTAAAAAAACTGGAGCAGAGATCGTACAGTGCAATTTCCTAATAGAATTATTGTTCTTGAATGGAAGAAATAAATTGAACTCTTTTGAAGTAGCTTCTTTACTGAAGTATTAATTAATCTAAGGCATTTTTAGTCACCCAAAGCTTCCAGCCAATAATTGCCAATTGCGCCTTATTTGCTTTGGTTAGATCTAATTCTTTCTTAGAATAACTGGGCAATACTTTCTGGTTGAATTTTGAAAGTGCCTTAAAAATTCCCTTTTTCATACAATAATGTTGGTTTATAGTAAAGGTATTTAAAATCAGGTAATTAGTAATCATATTTTATTGATTGATCAATCTCCTAATTTCTGTAGTTATTTCTTTATAAAATGTTTGGAAACAGTACTTATTCTATTTTGGCAATATTCAACTTTCTTTAAATTCAAGAGCTTGTTTTATATGCGCCAAATGATGATTGCAATGCCAGGCATATAATGCCATTGTATTCAAAATATTCATTGGTTGAGGCCTTTCCGGATGAATGTAGGTTTTTGCAAGAGCCTCTGCATCAAGAGACTTTAATAGGACTACCCATCTCGCATGTAGTCCCTCTAAAAGTTTTAAAGAATGGGAAATATCAGGTTCAATTGCATCTGGTAATTCTGCCCATTTACTTTCTACATAAGTTTTAATTGTTGGTAATTCTTCGGTTAGACAAAGTTTAAATCGGATAAATGCATTCATGTGACTATCTGCACAATGATGCACCACCTGTTTAATTGTCCAACCTTCAGGCCTGTATCTGTAATTCAACTCACTGGAAGACAAATAAGGTACTATTTTATTAAGCCTATTAGGGAATTGGTCTATATCGGTTATCCAATCATGTATTTGCTCATCAGAAATATTTTCTGGCTTACTAAATTTACCTATAGGATATTTTAGATCCTCTAAATTTTGAGATTGCATAGCGTTTCAATTATTAACCTAAGATAGTTAGAAGTTAAATGCTATTTCTCCTATTTTAAAGTTATTTCTACTACTCCTTTTTCACCTTGTTTTCCATATTTTTTAATTGCGGACTTTCCTTTCCAAACAACTACACTCTTAATTTCATCTGGGTTGATAGAATCCATGTCAAAATCACTCTTTTTAATTTTTCCGTCAACTACAACTAATAAATCCTTAGCATATGGAGAGATGACAAACATATTTGGATTCTTAGTATTGCCTTCATATGCTATTATATCTTCCTTATATTCATTTTTGGTGTTTATTTCAATAACACCATCCCTTGCTTTATCCCCATATTTTAATGCCCCAGCTTTTCCTTTTATCACATTCATAGATTTAATTGTCTCTGGGTTAATCTTATTAATATCATAAGCTTTAGGCATTTCTTTTCCATCTATTATTATCAATAAATTTTGGTTTTTTTGAGAAGAGATATTTAAGGCTTCGCCTTTTAAATTTTTTACCTGGTATACATGCATGGTATCAGAAATTTTGAAGCCTTGCTTGGATGGCAAACTGTCTTTCTCTACCCAAGTAATGCGGTTGCCATTTTTACTTTTTCTATTTAAGACTTTACCTTTAGTTTTTATAGTATCTCCATTGGTTGCATAATATTGAACATTATTTGCAACGGAAAAGGAATAATCTGGATTGTTTTTGGAAGATTTAGAGACAATTATTCTTTCCGTCGTTACATCGCCGAGGCTATTTTTCCAAATTTTATTTTTAGGAGTATTAACAGAATCCAATACAACAATATTAGAATCAGTTACAAATACAAACGCTTGCTTCTCATTTTTTGGATCAGGAGATTTGAATTCTATTTTTAAATCTTCAAATAACGTAATTTCAAAAGGATCTATTGGGGCATCTCCAGATTTATTGTAATTCCCTGACTCCTCATTTTCCTTATTTTCAAAGTTCACATTAATTCCAGTAAGCAATCCGCGCTTAGAGTATTTTAAATTTTTAAATTGAAGCTGCATTCCGTATTCCTTAAATTTTATACTGATGTCTTCAAGCATTTCTTTGGTAGTAGATGGTGTGATAATAGCAGATGCAAGTAGATCCGGAAAAAACTGAACATTGCTAATCTCTACTTTTGTCACCTTTTTTACCTGAGCTTCAGTTTTAACATTAAAGCATAACATAAAGGCAAGTAATAGAGGAAAGATTAAACTCATTTTCGATAAATTATAAGTGTTGGATGATTTTTTGTTTAACATGACTATTCGTTTTTTGATGAAGGATTGATAAAAATGATTGACTAATGCGGGTTGATCTGTACTGGTGGAAACTTTTACCAATACATGTTGGTAATGCTGAATACATTCTGAAGCATTCACCGTTTCATGATCTGCAATAAATTCAAGATTCTGCTCTATTATTTTGCGATATAACCAGCTTAGCGGATTAAACCACAAAACGGAAGTAAGAATATTAGCGAATAACATATCTGCGGAATGATATTGATCGGCATGAACTTTTTCATGTTTCAGCATTAATTCTAATTCGTTTTTTGGAATAGATTTAGAATTTAAAAAGATGTATTTGAAAAAGGAATAAGGCCCAAGTTGCTGAGTGGTTTCAATTATTCGATATTTATCTTGCTTGTAGCTTGTGTTTTCCCTAATTGTTCTAGAAATTAGGAATAATCTAAAAAGCAGCTGTAAAATAAAAAAGCCACTAATTAATAAATAAGTGCTTCCAGCAATCAGCCACCAATCAGTTGGTTGTACTTCTGCTGCTGGAGTAACGTTATAATTGGAAAGGGAATCTGTGTAGGTGAATGCTTGTGTTTTTATTATTACCGTTTTTGTAAAATAAATGGCGGGCAGAATTAAGGAGGCTAAAATTCCTCCAATTAGAAATTTCCTGTTGGCGGTGAAAGCAGTATCATTTTTTAACAACAATACATAAAGAATATAAAAGAGGCTTAATAAACCTGCGCTTTTAAATAGATAGATCAATAGGCTTTCCATTAGTTCTCCTTTTTTTCGATGATATTTAGGATCTCTCTTAATTCTTTAGCAGAAATTTTCTCCTCTTTAGCAAAGAAAGAAACCATGCTTTTATAAGAATTATCGAAGAATTTTTTGGTAGCCGTATTCATAAATTGTTTTCTATAGACCTCTTTAGAGACAGCGGGGTAGTACTGATGGGTTTTTCCAAAAGCTTTATGAGCAACATATCCTTTCTCTTCCAAGTTTCTAATAATTGTAGAAACAGTATTGTAATGTAAATTCTCTTCGGTTAGTTCCGCTTGCACTTCTTTTACAAATGCTTTTTCAAGCGTCCATAAAATGTGCATGATCTCTTCTTCTTTATTGGTGAGTTTCTCCATTTTTCCTAAATTTTAAAAACATTACTAATACATATTTCAAATATAACGATAAAAATAGTTACAAACCTATTTTTGTAGTTTGAAAATGAATTGCGTGCACTCGCAACTTTCTTTATCTTCACAAAAAATTAGAATAGATGAGTATACTTTACATATTAATCGGCTTTGTATTATTGGTAGTTGGGGGAGAGTTTCTAGTGCGCTCATCGGTGGCTATTTCTTTTAAATTCAATATATCCAAAATGGTTATTGGACTAACGGTGGTTTCTTTTGCGACCTCAATGCCGGAGCTTTTAGTGAGTTTACAGGCGGCACTGGCGGGTTTTTCAGATATTGCTTTAGGAAATGTGATAGGTTCTAATATTGCGAATATTGGGTTGGTATTGGGAATAACAGCTATAATTTCACCGTTGATTATAGATAAGGATTTTTATAAATTCAATTGGCCAGTTATGATGCTCTTTTCAATTGCGCTGTATTTTTTCCTTTACACGGGAGGTAATATATCGAGATTAGAAGGGGCGGCGTTATTTATAGGTATTATTATATATGTGATTTTCTTGGTACAGCGTGCAAGAAAAAATAGAATAATGGTAGAGGGTGTAGATGATTCTTTACAAGTTGCCTCTGGGATTAAAATAATTATTTGGTTAGTGATAGGCGGAGTTGCACTATATGCAGGATCCGAATTTTTGGTTAGCGGCGCTGTAGACCTTGCTGAAATGATTGGGGTAAGCGAACGAGTGATTTCTGTAAGTATTATAGCAGTGGGAACCAGTGTTCCAGAATTAGCTGCTTCTGTAATTGCAGCCTTAAGGCAAGAAAAAGCAATTTCCCTTGGGAATTTAATAGGTTCAAATATCTTCAATATAGCTTCAGTTTTAGGAATTACAGCGATGATCCAACCTATTTATTTGAAATCTGAAGAACTACTAACAAACGACATGATTTGGATGATCGGCTTTGCTTTTGTGTTGATTCCTTTAGCTTTTCTTCCTAAAAAATTAAGGATTTCTAAATATAAAGGGGTGATTCTATTCATTTCCTACGCTATTTTTATAGGATTGGCTTTTTCTAAATAAAAAGGGGTTAAATCCTAAAAAAAGTTAAATAAATATTTTTTACCCCTAAAATTTAGGGGGTGTAATCTTTAAATGTATATTTTTGTCGGATAATCATAAAAATTAAACGACACTCATGGCAATTTTAAGATTTCAGGCATTAAAAGAAACCCTAAATAGGAAACCAGTTAAGATAGACGAGACCGATCGTAGATCTGAACTTTTTGGAAGAAATGTATTTAACGAGACGGTGATGAGACAATTCCTTACTAAGGAAGCTTACCAAAGTGTTAAGGATGCCACCCTTAAGGGAACAAAAATAAGCAGGGGTGTAGCCGATCATATTTCTACAGGAATGAAAGAATGGGCCATCTCTAAAGGTGTTACTCATTACACCCACTGGTTTCAACCATTAACCGGAGCAACTGCAGAAAAGCACGATGCTTTTTTTGAAACTATTGGTGATGGCTTGGCTATAGAAAAATTTGGTGGAACTCAGTTGGTTCAACAGGAACCAGATGCATCAAGTTTCCCACATGGAGGAATTAGAAATACTTTTGAAGCAAGAGGATATACTGCATGGGACCCTACTTCCCCTGCTTTTATATATGGAACTACTTTATGTATTCCAACCGTTTATGTGTCATACACAGGGGAAGCATTAGATTTTAAAACTCCGCTATTAAGAGCCTTACAAGCGGTGGATGCAGCTTCTACAGCGGTTTGTAAATATTTTGATAAGAACGTAACTAAAGTTATTGCAACCTTAGGTTGGGAGCAGGAATATTTCTTAATAGATTCAGCTTTATATGCATCAAGACCAGATCTTCAGCTTTCAGGTAGAACTTTGCTAGGTCATTCTCCTGCAAAAGGTCAGCAATTAGATGATCATTACTTCGGGTCTATTCCAAGTAGAGCATTATCTTTTATGAGGGATCTGGAAATTGAATGTATGCTTTTAGGAATTCCTGTAAAGACAAGACATAATGAAGTTGCTCCAAATCAATTTGAATTAGCACCTATTTTTGAGGAAGCTAACCTGGCAGTAGATCACAATTCATTACTTATGGATGTAATGGATAAAGTAGGGGAAAGACATAACTTTAAAGTTTTATTCCACGAAAAGCCCTTTAAAGGAATTAATGGAAGTGGAAAACATAATAACTGGTCCTTAAGTACAGATACTGGAACTAACTTGTTAAGTCCTGGAAGTACTCCAATGAAGAACTTACAATTCTTAACCTTTTTTATAAATACAATTAAAGCGGTTCATGATCACGAGGAGTTACTAAGAGCAACTATTGCAAGTGCATCTAATGATCATAGACTAGGAGCTAACGAAGCGCCACCAGCAATTATTTCGACATTTATTGGAAGTCAACTAACAGAAGTTTTAAATGAACTTGAGAAAGTTACCGATGGTAAATTATCTCCACAAGAGAAAACCGATCTTAAATTAAATGTTGTTGGAAAGATCCCGGAGATCTTGTTAGACAATACAGATAGAAACAGAACCTCTCCATTTGCCTTTACCGGGAATAAATTTGAGTTTAGGGCTGTGGGTTCTACTGCTAACTGTGCTAACGCAATGACCGTTCTTAATACTATAGTTGCAAAGCAACTAAAGGACTTTAAAAAGAGTGTTGACGCCTTGATAAAGGACGAAAAAATGAAGAAAGATGATGCCATCTTTAACGTATTAAGAGAATACATCAAAAAATCTAAGAAAATTAGATTTGAAGGTGATGGTTATGGCGAAGCATGGCAAGAAGAAGCTAAAAAACGTGGTTTAAGTAATAATAAAACTACACCATTTGCCTTAAGAGCAAAAGTTTCTAAGCAGACAATAGAATTGTACAAGGAGATGAAAGTGATGAACAAAAGAGAAGTAGAAGCTCGTCATGAAATTGAATTGGAAGATTATTCTATGAGAATCCAAATTGAAGGAAGAATTTTAGGAGATATAGCTAGAAATCACGTGATCCCTACTTCAATTAGATATCAGAATGTGCTTATTGAAAATGTTAGAGGACTTAAGGAGATCTTTGAAAAAGATTTCAAAAAACACTCTAAAGAACAAATCGAGATCATCACCGATATTTCTGAGCATATAGAACACATCAATGCAGATGTTAATGCAATGATCGAGGCTCGTAAAGAAGCAAATAAGATTGAAGATGCAGAAAAAAGAGCTTTTGCGTATTGCGACAATGTAAAACCATTCTTTGAAGAAATTAGATATCATTGTGATAAACTTGAGTTGTTGGTAGATGATGAGATCTGGCCACTAACGAAGTATAGAGAATTGTTGTTTACTAGATAACATTCACTAACCAATAAAAAAAACCACATTTTTCATAAGTATTGAAAAATGTGGTTTTTTTTATTAAATCAGAATTATAGACTACAAATCAGGATAAAAAATCAAAAGAATGTATCTTTGAAATCTCATAAAAAAGGAGCTTCATGAGTAAGGAAATAAGTAAAAGATACGCCGGTAGAGGTGTGTCTGCAGGAAAAGAGGATGTGCATAATGCAATTAAAAATGTGGATAAAGGATTATTTCCTCAAGCATTTTGTAAAATTGTTCCAGATTTTCTAACCGGAGACCAAGACTATTGCCTTATTATGCATGCTGATGGCGCGGGAACTAAATCTTCCTTAGCTTATATGTATTGGAAAGAAACCGGTGATCTTTCTGTTTGGAAAGGGATAGCTCAAGATGCACTTATTATGAATATAGATGATCTGCTTTGCGTTGGAGCCGTAGATAACATTATTCTTTCTTCTACTATAGGCAGAAATAAAAACCGTATTCCCGGTGAAGTAATTTCAGCTATTATTAACGGAACAGAAGAGCTGCTGAAAGATCTTAAGAATTTCGGGGTAGAAATTCATTCTACAGGAGGAGAAACGGCAGATGTTGGGGATATTGTACGAACTATAATTGTAGATTCTACAGTAACCGCCAGAATGAAGAAAAGCGAGGTAATAGATAATGCCAATATTAAAGAAGGCGATGTTATTGTTGGTCTTGCTTCTTTTGGTCAAGCTACATATGAAAAGGAATATAATGGAGGAATGGGCAGCAATGGATTAACATCGGCAAGACACGATGTATTCTCTAAAGTCCTTGCTGAAAAATATCCAGAAAGTTTTGATAGCAGTATTCCTGAAGATCTTATTTATTCTGGAACTAAGCGCTTAACCGATGCTATAGACAATTCTTCTTTGGATGCTGGGAAATTGGTATTATCACCAACAAGAACTTATGCACCAATCATTAAAAAGATCTTAGCTAAATATTCCAATAAGAACATTCATGGAATGGTGCATTGCAGTGGAGGCGCTCAAACGAAAATTCTTCATTTCATAAAAGAGCTTCATATTATAAAAGATAATCTTTTTGGGGTGCCGCCTTTATTTAAATTGATACAAAAAGAGAGCAATACAGATTGGAAAGAAATGTATCAGGTATTTAATATGGGGCATCGTATGGAGCTATACGTAAGTCCGGAAATAGCAGAAGATATTATAGCGATCTCCCAGTCTTTTAATGTGGACGCACAAATTGTGGGTAGAGTTGAAGCTTCAGCTGCCAAAAAACTCACTATAAATAGTGAATTTGGAGAATTTGTTTACTAGAAATAAATGATCCCAAATATTATTTTAAAAATGCAATCTTACATTTAGTTTAGGAATATCTTTGGTTTTTATTTTATTTGCTTTCGAATAAGTTATTCAATTTCAACATTGGTGTAATCCCTACGAGATATATGAAACCCTTTAAGCATTTATTACCTTTACTTACACTGGGTCTCATAATTGTTAATTTAACAACATTTATGTTATACGTTAGTGATGATGTGAATAGGTGGATGCGATTTGGTAATATGATCTTATTTTTTTTGTTATTTATAACTCCATATTATTATAACAAAAAAGGGCTAATAGTACTTATTCTTTTTTTGATTTGTGATGGCCTTCTCATTTATTATGAAAGTGCATTTGTAAATGCACTTATCTTTATAACTAGATCTGTTTCTTATCTACTACTTGCTGTCATGGTTGTTCAGCGAGTAAGAAAACTTAAAACCAACTTACTTCAGAAACTGATCTTTACTTTTGCAGTTGCGCTAAATATATTTCTGCTGTATTCACTTATAGAAATGGTGCCTTCCAGTAAATATTATACCTTCATCGATTTTTTATTTTATATTTATGGTATCTCTGTAATTGTTTGCGTTATCATTGCTGTTTCTTATAGTAATAGATATGCAGATAAAACTTCCTTGTTCTTTCTTGGAGCTGTGCTTAGTTTGGCATTTTCAGATCTAACCTATTTTATAAGCGTTTACCTAAAATTCTCTGATTTCTATTTAGCAGTTATAGTATTTAATATCTTAGGGATCGCTCTAGTTCTTCAATTCTTACTCGTGGATAAAACTAAAAGGGAGGTTTCAAATCCGGAATTAATGGAATAAAAATCGTCCCAACTTTCAGGGAATTAACAATTTTCTGTAGTTTTTTTTAAGTGATAATAGTAGTTTTTTTTAAGTGATAATAGTAGTTTTGTTAGATTGTAGCCAAATATGATTTCAATTTTAATAATGAAGAACCTCAGAAACCTACTTGTTCTTATTGGAATAATTCTATTGGCATCAAACCTTTATGTTATTTCGGAATTTGGCTTACAAGAAAGTAGGTGGTTGCGTATACTGGGAACTTCAATACTTTTTTTTATATTTCTTATTGGAGCTAAACGAGAAGATAAATATTTGATCTTTGGTTTTTCGCTACTTCTTGTTTCAGATTTTTTATTGATCAAATATGAGATTCCTTGGGTTAAAAAGCTCACCTTCACTTTGGTTATATTGGCATATTTATCATTGATAAAACATATTAGTCCCTATGTGAGAAATCTGGAAGCAAATCTGGTCCAGAAGCTTATGTTTATAGTTATTTTGGCTATAAATGTAGTTATGCTCTATTTTTTAATAGATATGGTAGGAGATAAATGGGATGATTCTTGGCATACTTACCTTTTTTATCTTTACGGAATGACTATGATCGTAATGGTGGTTTTAGGATTTTCTTACAGCAATAGATATAGCAATAAATCTTCTTTTTACTTTCTGTGGGCAGTACTAGGATTTGTGATCTCAGATATCTCAGGATTTTTGGCGTATTATTTAAATGTTGGCGAATTCTATTTTCCAGACAGGATCTTTTATATTATAGGTCTCTTGTGCCTTGTGAAATTTTCCCGAATGGATAAGAATAGAGAGATGCTTCAACCTTACGGTTTTTTATAATCATTTTTTTAAGCTTAGTAAAAAGCTACATTAGGTAATCCGTGAAATTAACGTAAATTTGCAGCGAAAAATCATTTGAAAATTTATGATTGAGAAGTTGAATATAGTGAAGCAACGCTTTGATGAGGTGAACGATCTTATCATACAACCTGATATTATTTCAGATCAGAAGCGTTATGTGGAATTGAATAAGGAATATAAAGATCTAAAGGCACTAATGGATGTGCGTGCAACTTATATTGAACTATCAGAAAACATCAAGGAATCTGAAGAGATCATAGCCGATGGCAGCGATCCTGAAATGACAGAGATGGCGAAGCTCCAAATGGAGGAAGCTAAATCTCAATTGCCTAAGTTGGATGAAAAGATAAGAATGATGCTTGTGCCAAAAGATCCTGAAGACGCCAAGAACGTGGTGATGGAAATTCGTGCCGGTGCGGGTGGAGATGAAGCAAGTATCTTTGCAGGAGATCTTTATAAGATGTATAATAAATATGCTGAGAGCAGAGGTTGGAAAGCAAATATTGTAGATTATAATGAAGGTACCAACGGAGGATTCAAGGAGATGATCTTTGAGATCTCTGGGGAAGATGTTTATGGCACTTTAAAGTTTGAAGCAGGAGTGCACCGTGTACAACGTGTGCCTCAAACCGAAACTCAAGGCCGGGTGCATACATCTGCTGCTACAGTGATGGTTTTGCCGGAAGCAGAAGAGTTTGATGTAGAGATCAATCCTAAAGAAGTGAGAGTAGATTTCTTCTGTTCTTCGGGACCAGGAGGACAATCTGTAAACACAACTTATTCTGCAGTAAGATTAACACACATCCCAACTGGTTTGGTGGCGCAGTGTCAAGATCAAAAATCCCAGCATAAGAACAAGGAAAAAGCGTTTAGAGTATTGCGTTCCAGATTATATGAAATGGAGTTGGCTAAGAAATTGGCAGCAGATTCTGCAAAACGTAATTCTATGGTTTCCAGTGGAGATAGAAGTGCCAAAATTAGAACTTATAACTATTCTCAAGGTAGGGTTACAGATCACAGAATTAACTTGACTTTATATGATCTTGGTAATATTATAAATGGAGACATTCAAAAAATTGTAGACGAATTGCAATTGGTAGAAAATACCGAAAAGCTGAAGGAGAACAGCGATGCATTCTAGATATTGAAATATAATTTCCCGCTATTCGCGGGATTTTTTATTTAGTTAATTTAGCAATTACTATCTAACTTATTCTTTATGAACACTCAGAATCTTATAGCGCAAATTCGAAAGAAAAATTCTTTTTTATGTATCGGCCTAGATACAGATATGGAAAAGATCCCCACTTATTTACTTTCAGAAGAAGACCCAATTTTCACTTTCAATAAGGCTATTATAGATGCTACTCATCAATTCGCAGTAGCCTATAAACCAAATTTTGCGTTTTACGAAGCACATGGACGTAAAGGATGGAAATCCTTGTATAAGACCATAGAGTATCTTAATAAAACTTATCCAGAGATATTCACTATTGCCGATGCTAAACGAGGTGATATAGGAAATACGTCCAGCATGTATGCCAAGGCTTATTTTCAAGAGATGGCATTCGATTCGGTAACCGTAGCTCCATATATGGGTAAAGATTCTGTGGAGCCATTTTTGGCTTTCCGTAATAAACACGCAATTCTTTTAGCTTTAACTTCTAATGAAGGCGCCTTCGATTTTCAAACTACTAATTGTGGTAACACAGAATTATACAAAAAAGTCTTAGAAACGTCTAAGACTTATGAAAATTCTGAGCGGTTAATGTATGTTGTTGGTGCAACTAAAGCAGAATATTTTGAAGAAATAAGAAAGATCGTACCAGATAGTTTTCTTTTGGTTCCTGGAGTTGGGGCACAAGGCGGAAGTTTAGAGGAAGTTTGTAAATATGGAATGAATAAAGATATTGGTTTATTGGTGAATTCTTCCAGAGCCATTATTTATGCTTCCTCCAGCTCTAATTTTGCTGAAATCGCTGCTGCTAAAGCAGAATCTATGCAGCGAGAAATGGCACTACAAATAGCTAAATTTAATTCATAAGAAATTAATTTAAGGGAATGGAGTTTACAGATCAAATAGGAAGAAAAATAAATATTTCTAAACCTGTTAAAAGGATCGTGTCTCTAGTCCCAAGTTTAAGTGAACTCGTTGTTTATTTAGGACTGGAGGAGGAATTGGTAGGTGTTACTAAGTTTTGTATTCATCCAAGCACTCTTAAAACATCTAAAACTATAGTAGGCGGAACTAAAAAAGTGCATCTCCAAAAGATTCTTGATCTAAAACCAGATATAATACTCTGTAATAAGGAAGAGAACACCTTAGAAATGGTGCGGGAATTAGAAAAGATCGCAGCAGTTCATGTCTCAAATGTCATATCATTTCAAGATTCACAAGCACTAATACATAGCTATGGAGAGATATTTAATTGCCATACTGCTGTTGAAAAGCTAAATTTAGGTTTAACAGAAAAGTATGAAGATTTTCAATCTAATATTTCTAAAACAAATCAAAAGGTTGGTTATTTTATATGGAGAGAACCTTGGATGGTAGTAGGTGCAGATACCTTCATTAATTCAATGCTGGAATTGAATAACTGGGATAATAGCTTTAAAAATTATAACGGAAGATATCCTGAGATAAAAATTAATAATTTAATGGAATTGGATCTTGATCTAATTTTGTTGTCTTCAGAACCCTTTCCCTTCAAACAAAAGCATATTGAGGAAATAAGAAACTATACCAAAGCGCGTATAGAAATTGTAGATGGTGAATTCTTTAGTTGGTATGGATCTAGAAGCTTAATCGCATTCGATTATTTTAAAAAATTTAGGGATCACTTATCAATTTCTTTATAATTCATCCTTCTTAATTGTGCCAGTATTTTTCTTGCCCTAGCATTTATCTTATCACTTTTCTCTTTATTGATCAATGCGATCTTAAAAGATCTGTACATCAACTCTGTGTATTTTTGGCAAAGGCGCTCTTCTTCGGACTTAAATAGGGATATGTCAATCATCATTCAATCAGCATTTTTAATTAGGCAAATGTAATTGATGCTATATTAAATTTTATTAAGCTGAGGTTAAAGTAATTGTAAAAAATAATTAACAAAAAGAAATTTAAAATTTTAATCCTGTAGCCCAAACACTCTTCTCAAAAGGTCTGTACTCCTTGCAGCAAAATTACTTCTAATATCTTTTTCTTCAATGGCGATCATTGTGAATACTCCATCCAATGCTTGCTTTGTAACATAATCTGGAAGATCTGGGTTAACTTTATTAGTAAGAGGAAGGGAATTATACTTATTAATTATACTACTCCAAACTTCTGTTGCACCTACCTTTTTTAATGAATTGGTAATTACAGGATTAAATTTAGAATACAATTGTGTTTCTGTTTTCTGATTTAAATAAGCAGTAGCTGCAGTATTATTGCCTAATAATATATTTCTAGCGTCGGTAAAAGTGATCTCTTTTACTGCAGTTACAAAAATAGGAGTCGCTTCCTTTACTGCATCTTCCGCAGCTCTATTCAATACTTTTAATCCTTCATCTGCTAAAGAGCTTAATCCTACATCTCTTAAAGTCTTGTCTACTTTCTGAAGTTCTGGAGGTAGAATAATTTTAACTAATTCATTTTTTAAAAAACCGTCCTCTTTAGTTAGCTTGGTAACTTGCTTATCTATTCCAAAATCCAAAGCTTGTCTTAATCCAGAGGCAATTTCCACGTTAGTTACTCCATATTCTCCACCGGGAAGTTGAGTCGCAATTCCCTGTAGTTCTGCGCAGCCAAAGAAGAAAGGGATGAGTAAAAGTATGTATAATTTTTTCATGTTGAATATTGCTTAGGGTGTTGAATTTTTAAAAGTATCAATTAATGTTCCAATTTAAGTATTGAACAATGTTATAGTTATATTAAAACAATCGATTGTGATTATGATATACGAATTCTTATCTTTATAAGAGTAAGAAGTTGGGATGGTTAAGTGTAGTCTCAATTTCTTAATGATGGATCTTAAAAATACGATGATTTTATTCATATACAGAATCGGGATCCAGAAACCTATATGACATCTCCAAAAATGATGTGGGATCTCGGGTCCCTACGCCGGTAATCGTTGCATCAAGTCGCCAATTTAAATGGTGACAGGGGTACACCTTATATTGTTGGGTGTTATACATGAAATGGTTATGGATCCCAAACTTATTATTTAACAATAACAATGGTGGACATAGTCTATTTTAAATTTAATAATTAAATTAAAAAAGGATGTAAAGAATTTTTGATATACGGAAGACAATAAAATGCGTTATTTAGATTTATATGTTTCCCAATGTGGTCTTATAAAGAATCGCTAAAATTTGAATTTTCTTAAAGAAGAATTTTAAATCTCCTTGTTATCCCTTCCTTTTTATGAAAGAAAACTTTAATTATCGACACAATAAATAGTGTAATTAAAGTTGGATATATAAACTTATAATTATGCCACTAATTTAGAAATGATTAAACGCTGGATGCTGATGTAGCTAATGTTGTAGGAACTCAAGAAGATAAAAACATATAAGCGATATTAATTAAAATTATGGACAAAAATCGAGCGTCTCTTTTATAAGAGGCGCTCTTTTATTTTTAAGAATTCCGTATAAATGGTTCTAATAAGGTAAATTCTTTATGAATTTAGTAAATTGCAGCTCCAAAAATTTAGAATAACAATGCAAGATCAAACGCCATATATCCCTACGAATAAAGTAAGAATAGTAACAGCAGCCTCCCTTTTTGACGGGCATGACGCCGCAATTAACATAATGCGCCGCATCATTCAATCTACCGGAGTAGAGGTGATTCACTTAGGACACGACCGTAGTGTAGAAGAGGTAGTGAATTGTGCAATTCAGGAAGATGCCAATGCAATTGCTTTAACCTCTTACCAAGGAGGGCATAATGAGTATTTTAAATATATGTACGATCTGCTTAAGGAAAAAGGAGCAGAGCATATCAAGATCTTTGGTGGTGGAGGTGGAGTGATCCTTCCTTCAGAGATCAAAGAACTTATGGATTATGGAATTACGCGTATCTATGCTCCAGATGATGGAAGAGAAATGGGATTGCAAGGAATGATCAACGATCTTGTTAAAACTGCAGACACCCCAACTCCTGATTTAGAAAAAGCAGATAAAACACAAAAGCTTCTAGAGGAGAAAGATATAAATACCATTGCAAGATTGATCTCTTTAGCTGAAAATAGGCATGAGGATTTTGAGAAAGCATTTGGAAAAATTGAAGTTAACGGAAAGAAAACTCCGGTTCTTGGAATTACAGGAACGGGTGGATCTGGAAAATCTTCTTTAGTAGATGAATTGGTTAGGAGATTTTTGATCGACTTCCCTGAAAAGACCATCGGAATTATATCTGTAGATCCTTCAAAGCGTAAAACAGGTGGCGCATTGTTAGGAGATAGAATTAGAATGAATGCTATTAATAATGAACGCGTTTATATGCGTTCCTTAGCTACTCGTCAGTCTAACTTAGCTTTGTCCAAATATGTTTCTGAAGCGGTGGAAGTACTAAAATCAGCCAATTTCGATCTTATAATTTTGGAAACATCAGGAATTGGACAATCTGATACCGAGATCCTGGAACATTCTGATGCTTCTTTATACGTAATGACACCAGAGTTTGGAGCAGCTACTCAGTTAGAAAAGATCGATATGTTGGATTTTGCAGATCTGGTAGCAATAAATAAATTTGACAAACGAGGAGCTTTAGATGCACTTCGTGATGTTAAAAAACAATATCAGCGTAATCATGGCTTATGGCATGACGATCCTGAAACACTTCCTGTTTATGGAACTATTGCATCCCAGTTTAACGATCCGGGAATGAATACCCTTTATAGAAAGTTGATGAATAAAGTTGAAGAAAAAACGGAAGCCGATTTATCTTCCACTTTTCATATCAACGAAGACAAGAGTGAAAAGATCTATGTGATTCCACCAAGCAGGGTGAGATACCTTTCTGAAATTTCTGAAAATAACCGGAAATATGATGAGACAGCAAACACGCAACAAGAAGTAGCACAAAAACTTTATGGAATATATAAAACAATAGCTTCAGTAACGGATGTCCCTTCGAGCGAAGTCGAGAAGTCTTATTTAGATAAGCATGGAGTAGATTCTGATGCGATTCTGAAACAAGTTCAGAATGACGAGAAAAAAGATTTCTTAAAACTTCTTATTGCTGAATTTGATAGAGTAAAAATGGATCTTGATCCGTACAACTGGGAGATCATCACCGGTTGGGATGAAAAAACGAATAAATATAAAGAGCCGATTTATTCTTTTAAAGTAAGAGACAAAGAAATACGAATAGAAACACATACCGAATCCTTATCACATACTCAAATTCCGAAGATCTCTTTACCTAAATATCAAGCTTGGGGAGATATCTTAAAATGGTGTTTGCAAGAAAATGTTCCGGGAGAGTTTCCATACACTGCAGGCTTATACCCTTTCAAAAGAGCGGGAGAAGATCCTTCTAGGATGTTTGCAGGAGAAGGTGGACCGGAGAGAACAAATAGACGTTTTCATTATGTGAGTGCAGGTTTGCCTGCAAAAAGACTTTCTACAGCCTTCGATTCTGTTACACTTTATGGAAACGATCCAGACTTAAGACCAGATATTTATGGAAAGATTGGTAATGCTGGGGTCTCCATTTGTTGCTTGGACGATGCTAAGAAATTATATTCAGGTTTCGATCTGGCAGATGCAATGACTTCTGTGAGTATGACTATTAATGGTCCTGCTCCAATGTTATTAGGTTTCTTCATGAATGCCGCTATAGATCAGCAATGTGAAAAATATATTATAGAACATGATCTTCAGAAAGAAGTAGAAGAGAAGATCAAAAAAATATACAAGGATAAAAAAATAGATCGCCCAGCATATCAAGGTTCGCTTCCGGAAGGAAATAATGGCTTGGGATTAATGTTGTTAGGAGTAACAGGGGATCTTGTGCTTCCAGTAGATGTTTACGCTAAGATCAAAAAAGAAACTTTGAATACGGTTCGTGGAACTGTTCAGGCAGATATTTTGAAAGAAGATCAGGCGCAAAACACCTGTATCTTTTCTACCGAATACGCGCTGAGATTGATGGGGGATGTTCAGGAATATTTCATTGAAAAACAAGTAAGGAACTTTTATTCGGTTTCAATTTCTGGATATCATATTGCTGAAGCAGGAGCAAACCCTGTTACGCAATTGGCATTAACCTTGGCTAACGGATTTACTTATGTAGAATATTATTTGAGCCGTGGGATGGATATCAATAAATTCGGACCAAACTTATCCTTCTTTTTCTCAAACGGAGTAGATCCGGAATATGCAGTTATTGGGAGAGTTGCAAGAAAGATTTGGGCAAAAGCTTTAAAATATAAATACGGAGCCAATCCAAGAGCTCAGATGTTGAAATATCATATTCAGACCTCTGGTCGTTCTTTACATGCACAGGAAATAGATTTCAACGACATTAGAACTACGCTTCAAGCACTATATGCTATTTATGATAATTGTAATTCCTTACACACCAATGCTTATGATGAAGCTATTACAACGCCTACAGAGGCTTCAGTAAGAAGAGCAATGGCTATTCAATTGATCATCAACAAAGAATTAGGTCTTACTAAAAACGAGAACCCAATTCAAGGAGCTTTCATTATAGAAGAGTTAACAGATCTTGTGGAAGAAGCGGTGCTTTTAGAATTCGACAGAATTACAGAAAGAGGAGGAGTTCTTGGAGCGATGGAAACTATGTACCAACGCAGTAAGATCCAGGAAGAAAGCTTGTATTACGAGACTTTGAAGCATAACGGGGAATTCCCAATTATTGGAGTGAATACCTTTTTAAGTTCAACCGGTTCTCCAACGGTAACACCGGGAGAAGTTATTAGAGCTACGGAAGAAGAAAAGCAATACCAGATCACTACCCTGAAAAACCTTCATAAAGCCTTTGGAGAAGAATCTTTAAAAGCTTTGGAGCTGATCCAGGAAGCCGCTATTAAGAACGAGAATTTATTCGAAGTTTTAATGGATGCTACCAAAGTATGTTCTCTAGGTCAGATCACTTCAGCAATGTTTGAAGTAGGCGGGCAGTACAGAAGAAACATGTAAGCAGAGAGCCGCATTTTCAAAATTTATTTTGAAATGCGTGCGAATCGCTTATCCCGATGAGCGTAGCGATATCGGGATTTTTATCAGCAGAATTAAGTGAGTAAAGAGTATGCGAATCGCTTATCCCGATAAGCAGAGCGATATCGGGATTTTTATCAGCAGAATTAAGTGAGTAAAGAGTATGCGAATCGCTTATCCCGATAAGCAGAGCGATATCGGGATTTTTATCAGCAGAATTAATTTAGTAAAGAGTGTGCGAATCGCTTATCCCGATGAGCTCAGCGATATCGGGATTTATATCAGGAGAATTAAGGGAGTAAAGAGTATGCGAATCGCTTATCCCGATAAGCAGAGCGATATCGGGATCCTTTTAATTTCAAATTTAATAGTTAAGATTGCATTAGTCGATTATCCAAATGGAAAAAACCCTCATTAAATAAGCATAAAAAAAACCAACTCTATAAGAGTTGGTCCTTTCAAGTTAGGGTAATTTTAATTTTAAAGGGGATATTCTTAATCAAAAGTTATAAGGTGAGTTTCCAGGTGCGTTGTAATTTCCTGAATTTCTTAAGTTCGAATCTTAAGATTCTTAAAAATTCTCTTCCATTGCTGTTCGAAGATTCTAAACGCTCACAGTTCTTATAAAGCTTGTTTGTAAGTCGAGTAACTGAAGCTACATATTTATGCTTTTCCTCTGCAAATGGCTCGCTTTCTGCTCTTAAAATATTTGGAACTAAAGAAATAGATTGCTGAATAATGTCTCCGGTAAAATAGATACATTTATCTTCAGATCCATTAGCTTGTAAACCAGATAGATCCTGAATTAGATAATTGGAAATGTGTCTTGAAATATGCAGAATCTCTATCGCTTTGCGATAAACAGGGGAATAATTAAATTCTGTTCCAGACATAGTACTCATAGTTCAACAAATTTCTTCAACTTTCATAAAATTAGTGAGATATCTACAAACCGTTCTTTCGATTTTAAAGTAAAACATTAACTTAGCTTTAAAATAATTCCATTTTTTAGTTAAAAAATTTAAATACTATGATAGATGTTATTAGTTGGCAAATTCTGGATTGCCTTCAGAAAAATGCCAGACAATCTTTTGCTGAAATTGGAAGAAAAGTTGGACTTACATCTCCGGCGGTTGCAGAACGTGTAAAAAAAATGGAAGATAGCGGAATAATAAAGGGTTACAAAGCTCAGGTTTCTTATCATAAAACAGGACATCAGCTAAAAGCGGTGATCACTCTTCGCGCATTTATGGGAAGATTGAAGCCCTTTTTGGAAAAAGTAAAAGAATTTAAAGAAGTGATAAACTGCTATAGAATAACAGGAAATGAGAATATCATTATGGAAGTGGTACTATACGACCAATCTCACCTTGAAGAATTTATAGATAAATTAATCACCTATGGTGAAACTAAAACTCATATCATTCTGTCCAATGTGATAGAACAAGGTCCTGTAAAAAGAAGAGGTTAGATTATTTTGTCCCGCTAACAAGATACATAAGTGAACCACCTGCAGCATGATATTGCTCACGCTGTAATGCTCCCATTACATGATCATCTTTTCTAGCGTATTTTTCCTGATATTCAAAATAAAAGGCCATGAACTGCTCTCCTGCCGCACTAAAGAAATCGATGTCTTTTTGAGTATTAGATTTCCAAGAACTCCCCGTCATCCATTGTTTTAAAGTAGCAACTTGTTCTTTGGTGCTATAGGGAGGATACATTGCAATTGCTTTATCAGATAAACGTACCTCAATATTATTCATAGCTGCCATAGCAAACATTCCCGGCAAAAGATCTCCTAAAGAATTATCTCCCTGACCCATATTTTTTTTACCTTTTTCTATGATCAACCTGTATTTGATATGATCTAAAGTTTCTTCAATAGAATCGTTTTTAGTAAGCGAGGTTTTTGTGAGGCTTTGAATAATGTTGTTTGGCTCTACACACAAAAGCGTTCCTCCCGGTTTCAGCACTCGCTTCATTTCTTCCAGAGCCATCTGAGGTTTGGGGACATGAATAAGTACAGTTTGGCAGGTTACCAGATCGAATTGATCATCTTCGAAAGGCAGTTGTTGTGCATTGCCTTTTGTTAAGGTGAAAGAATTTTGAGTGGTTTCAAAAATGGCTTCTAATTCTTCATTTCTGGAATACCAACGTTTGTCACTATCTACCGCGGTAATTTTTGCAAGTGGAGAAAGAAAGGGCGTCAGGATCCTAGTCCAGTGCCCTTGTCCGCAGCCTACATCCAACATGGATGTATGCTTGAATAATTCTAACCGTTTTGCTGTGAGCTCTATAAACGAAGGATTCCACCAAAAATCTCGGTAGTCTCCAAAGTAACTTTCAGAATGGCCTTTATTTTCTTTTTGATCGTCCAAAATTGTTCCTGTTAGATGAATTTCCTCCAGTAGCTTTTTTAGGACTTGAATTACCGTTTCTGGAAGGTCTGCGTTGCTGAGGCTTTTTCTCCGGAATTTCAAAGAATTCCATTGGATAGTCGTGCTCTTCAATAACTGGAACCTGTTGATCTATTAATTTTTGAATATCTTTTAGATATGCTTTTTCTTCATAGTCACAAAATGAGATCGCTTTTCCACTAGCTCCTGCTCTTCCTGTTCGTCCAATTCTATGAACGTAGGTTTCAGCAATGTTTGGGATCTCATAGTTAATTACTAAAGCCAGTTCGTCTATATCTATTCCTCTCGCAGCAATATCTGTAGCAACCAAGACTCTTGTGGTTTTATCTTTAAAATTCTTCAGTGCTTTTTGACGTGCATTTTGAGTTTTATTTCCGTGGATTGCTTCCGCTTTAATTCCAACTTTAATAAGGTCTTTTACCACCTTATTGGCCCCATGTTTAGTTCTGGTAAATACCAATACACGATCTGCTTCAGAAGATTTTAAAAGATCTATCAATAAGTTTTTTTTATTGGTCTTATCTATAAAATAAACTTCCTGTCCAATTCTTTCAGCAGTAGAAGATACTGGAGTTACCGAAACTTTTAAAGGATTATTCAAAATACTATTTGCAAGATCTATTATAGAATCTGGCATAGTTGCAGAGAAGAATAAGGTTTGTCTTTTAGCAGGTATTTTCTTGATCACCTTTTTTACATCGTGAACAAATCCCATGTCTAACATTCTATCGGCCTCATCTAAGGTGAAGATCTCGATATTGGAAAGCGATATAAAACCTTGGTCCATTAGATCTAATAATCTTCCAGGTGTGGCCACTAGGATATCAACCCCATTTTTAAGGGCTCCAACTTGAGAGTTCTGGTTTACACCACCAAAGATCACTAAGTGCTTTAGATCGCTAAACTGCCCATACTCTGTCAAGCTTTCGCCAATTTGAATGGCAAGCTCACGAGTTGGGGTTAAAATAAGACTCTTTATTGTTGTTTTGCGACCTCTATTATCAAGATTGCTATTTAGTAGTTGAATAGTTGGAATGGAAAAAGCTGCTGTTTTTCCGGTTCCGGTTTGTGCGCAACCTAAAATATCTCGACCTTTTAAAATAGCTGGGATAGATTGTGCTTGAATTGGAGTTGGAGTAGTATATCCTACTTTTTGAACCGCTTTATATAAGGGTTCAGTTAATTGTAAATCGTTAAATGTCATTTATGAATTATAATGCCGCCCTGTGTTAATAAAAAAGGCAAGCTATGTGTAAAATGTTGCTTAAACGGAGAAGGTAGCAACCGGCTGCAAATGTAATACTTTATTTTTAATAAACATTTTTCGTGTTAATTTCCCTTAATTGGGTTTGGTAATGAGGGGTTTAAGTTTTCTGGATATAGTTTATTTTTAGTTAAATATAAGTCAATTGTAATTTAATTAATAATTGTGCGACTACTATGCAATTACCTTTGGTAAAAAATAAAATTACTATGAAAAACTATACTATACATTTTCTTATAATGACTGTTGCAACCGGGATTATTGGATTCACGGGAATGAATTTCTTCGGAATTGAAGTGATAAGGGTTTTATTCTTAATCTTTGCAGATCTTTTTATTGTAGCACTTATATCTAAGACTTTTTTCTCTGAAACTGATGTTGTTCGTTTGCAACGAGTTAAGAAATAAATTTTTCGATTACCCTACAAATTGAAATCAGGCCACAGGAATGTGGTCTTTTTTTATTGGCACATTTCCATTAATTTAGAACTATGAAAAATAAGACTACTTGCCTATTAGCTTGTTTAATGCTTCTATTTATAGTTCCATCCCTTAATGCGCAAAATATAACTCTTCTAAAAGGAGCAGTTAAAGATAGCGTTCCCATTAATGATAGCATTTCTGAAAGTTTTGCAATTTATCTTCCCAAGGATTATAATTCAGGTAAAAAATGGCCAATAGTATTTGTTTTCGATCCCGATGGGAAGGGTCTTAATGTTACCAGATTATTTTTACAAGCATTAGAGGGACAAAACTTTATTATAGCTTCTTCCAACAACATTTCTAGAAAGGATTCCCTACTTATTAATTTAGAAAAGGCAACCCGACTCTTCAATAAAGTGCTTACTACCTTTCCAATAGACGAGAAAGCGATTTATAGTGCCGGTCTGGATGAGGGAGCTTTAGTAGCGAGTGCAATGCCTGCAATTATTTCGGCTATAGATGGCGTTTTAGCTGTGGAAGACGTTTGGGTGAATAGCGAGTTTTTAGTTCAGAATCTAACTAAACACACGGTTATTGGTTTTGTAGATAATATGAGTAATTCAAAATATGAATTTCGTGAAAAGTTCAGGCTTTTAAACTCATTTAAATATCCTGCTTACTATTACGAGTATGATGGGAATGGAACATGGCCTTCCTCCAATCTTATTGCCCACGCAATGGGAGGTTTTAAGCTTCAGAAAATGTTAAATGGAGGAGGTGTGAAAGATCCGGTAGTAATAGATAATTTATTTAAATCAGAATTAGAAACTGCTGAATCCTGGTATCGTAAAATGGATTTCTATAAGGCTAATGAACTGTTGGATCTCATGCTCACGAAGTATAAATATTTCGATAAAAAAGATGAAATAAAAGACCTTCAGAAAAAAATAAGAAAAGAGAAAGGCTTTAAACAGCAACGATCTCTTTATAATTCTGCTGAAGCATTAGAGCGTGAAATGAGGATAGAGCTCACGTATCTATTACAAGAAGATTTTAACTATTTCGATTTTGAAAATTTAGGATGGTGGTCTCAAAAAATGAACGAGATAGATGAATTAAAGAAAAGCAAAAACCCAGCAGAAGCGGATATGGGAAATAGGTTAGAGGATTATTTACAAACTTATGCTCATAATAAATTCTATAATATATTTTCTAAAAAAAATGCAAGTTTAGATCAGAAGATATTTACTGCAGTGCTAACAACTATTTTTGATAGGGAAGATCCTGAGGCTTATTTTTCCATTATTTCATTAAGTGCACAAGATGGAGATTACTATACTGCTCTTCTCTATTTAGAAGATCTATTAAAAGTGGGCTATAAAGATTTGGAAGCGCTTTATGATATTCCTGAAACCCTGGATCTTAAACTTAGTCCAGAATTCAACAAGTTGATAAAAAAGTATTTGGGAACATCCAAATATTACAATATTCCAAATTAAAGTTTAAGTGGTGGTGTAGCTTCTTTCTTTAGTAGGTATAAAAGATAAACTAATAGCGCGCAGGCTAGCACAGCTAGTACCATCATAACATCCCAAGTTATAACATATCCATATTCGCTAATAAGGTGCATTCCGGAATTATGTCCGAAGATATGGCTCATGGAAAAAGCAATGCTGTAAAGTGCCATATAAGAACCCTGTTTTCCACGATCTGCTCTGGTTAAAGCGAAGGTATTAGAAAATGGGAACGCGATCATCTCTCCAATAGTAAGGAAGATCATACCTATTATTAGTACTCCAATCCAACCTGAAACATTTACAGCTACAAAACTTAATCCCACCAGAACGGTCCCCATAATTACATGGTGAATTGCGGTAGCTTTTTTGGTTTCTAAATATTTAATCAAAGGCATTTCAAGTAAGAATATTAAGAACCCATTCATACCTAATAACAGCCCGATCTCAAGTTCGCTTAATCCATGTTTTTGGGCATAGAATAAAGGCATAGTAGAAAAATATTGAAGAAAAATAAATCCAAACAAGACCATTGCTATTATAAAAATAAGATAGGGGTAATCTTTTAAAACGCCTTGCGGATTTAGATTAATCTCTCGAATGTTGGCTATAGATTTTTTTGGATGTAGCAACTTTAAAAGTAAGATCCCAGCGAATAAACAAGTGATCCCATCTACCCAAAATAATCCGCTATAACCAGCACTGGCAATTATAATTCCTCCCAATGCAGGACCTGCAGAAAATCCCAAGTTAATTGCTAGTCGTATTAAGGTTACAGAGCGTGTTCTGTTTTGTGGTTTGCTATAAGCGCTTATTGCAACAAAGACCGCCGGTCTAAAGACATCTGCCGCCATCATCACCAAAAAAATTCCTGTACATATTCCCCAAAAAGAACTCGGGAATTGTAATAGGACGAAAAGCACCGATGAAATTAAAAGACTTCCAGCCATGGTCTTATAATGGCCAATGGCATCTACTAATTTTCCGCCTAACCAAGATCCTGTTACCGATCCTAATCCAAAAAAGGTTAAGATCCAACCAACTTCCTCTAAAGAAAAACCTCTGCTTTTGGTTAGGTAAAGTGAGAGGAACGGGATCACCATGGTTCCTGCTCTATTTATAAAGGTAATTAATGCTAACAACCAAACCTCTCGTCTTAAATCGCTGAAAGAGTCTATATAGGAGCGGTAAATTTTTTGAAACATGCAGATTTATTATGGATCAAAATTACTTAAAATTTTCAATTGAAATTTTATTAAAAAGCTTCAAGATCTATTATTTTAAATTGCTCTTTTAGATGATTCTTAAATTAAATTTGTGACTTGGCAGAAATCATTTTTTAAATTTAAATTTGACAAGGTTTAAATCCTCAAAATTTGTTCAGAAAAAATAAAATCATGAAAAGCCTTCTTCCTTCATTACTCATACTAATTAGCATTTTTACTGTTGAAGCTCAGAACTCTAAAAAGATACAGGAGATCAAAGATTTTCAGCAAACTTTAAATTCTGAATTTGCTGATCCGGAAGAATCTCCGTTGACGGCCGAAGATCTTAAAAAGTTTAAAGAATTAACTTTTTTCGAGATCGATACTAATTATGTGATTGAAGCAGAATTTGTAAGAACGCCATCTGAATCTCCATTTGCCATGCCAACCACTACAAATAGAACTCCTATCTATGTGAAATATGGTAAAGCTTACTTTAAGATAAAAGGAAAATCTTACAAACTGAATATCTACCAAAGTCAGGATCTTAGCACTAATCCAGAATATTTGGATTATTTATTTATTCCGTTTACAGATGAGAGTAATGGGCACGGAAGCTATCCGGGTGGAAGGTATATAGATTTTAAAATTCCAACCAGCAATCGCATTACCTTAGATTTTAATAAAGCATATAATCCTTACTGTGCGTATAGTGGGAGATATTCTTGTCCAATCCCACCGGCAGAGAATAATTTAGCTGTAGCTATTCCGGTTGGTGTAAAGTATTTTAAGTAATAGTATTAAATCATTTTAGAAAGATAAAGACCAATAAATACTGCAGCAAATCCGGCAATTAGACTTCCAAAAGTATATAATGCAAAATTGGTATAATCTCCTGCCCTAAGAAATACCTGATTTTCGAAAGCAAAAGTTGAAAAGGTGGTGAATCCTCCACAAAATCCAGTTGCCAGAAATAATAAGGTGTTGTTGGATAAAGCTCCGGATTTAAGTGATATTCCAAGAATAAGCCCAAGTATAAGACTCCCTGTGATATTTACAGCAAAGGTTCCAATGGGTAGAAAAAGCTCCGATTTATTTAGTATTCTGGAGATCAAAAAGCGTAAAGTGCTTCCTAATCCACCTCCAAGAAATACCATAACTAAAGCTTTCATTTAGATCGAATTTTGATTATAATAAAGAAGTCGCTTCCGTCTCCTCTTCAACTTGAGTTGGATCTAAAAGCGGAATATAGATCTCTGTTACCCACCCAGCTGGGTTTGGAGATTCTTCAGGGCCAGTTACATAAACTTCAAAAGCAGGAGCATTTATAGCAACAGGTAAATCATTCTCCTCAGCATATTTATATGCGCGCTCCCAGGCTTGCTTCAAATATTTATAATCTCCGGTTAAAGTGGTTTTAATAACTTTTTGCACAGGCATCATACCATTGAGAACAGAACTTTCTGCGGGTGTAATTACTAAGCTTGGAGTGAACATTCCGGCAGAATAGATGGCAGAATTATTTTGCTCATCCCACTGATTGTATAGTATAAATGGTTTTCCCATTGCGGTAATATTGTTTTGTTCCATGTATAAAGAAACATCTGCAAACATCTGCTGCATTCTGGTTTGTATTTGAGCGATTTTGGAAGCTGTAGTAGCATACATATAAAATCCTCCGCCGTGAGTAGTTACTCCGTCTACATTAACCGCGTATTTATCCATTTTTTCCAACGTAATCTTTTTCAGTTTTTCCAAACCTTCAACAAACATTGGATTTACCATTGCAGTAAAGCCTTGGTCCATAAAAGTGAAGGCCAATTTTTCCATAAAATTTTGTTCCCCTATAATTCCCCAAGTTACTTTGGTGCCATCTTCAACTTCTTCAAAACGCCAATAGCCATCACTCTTAGATTCGCCATAAGAAGATTTAAAGATCAATATCTGATCTATTGTAGAGTTCGGAATCACTTTAGCATTACGAATAGAACCATCGCCTAATTCTTCACTTTTCCAAGAATAACTAGCCCCTTGGCCAGTAGTGTTTTCAGGATAATTAACGATCAGGTCATCAGCATCATCCATCCAAGGACCCCATTGTTCCCAATTCTTAAAATTGTTCACTTCATTAAAAACAACCGGAACAGGCGCTTTAATGATCACCGATTCTTCTACTTGATAATTTCCATCTTTCGTGGCTACATAAATAGCTCCGGCAATGATCACAATAAGTAATAAAAAGAATAAATATTTTAAAATTTTCATTTAAAATCGGTGTTTTTATGGTTCAGAATGCTAATATAGTTAAATAACAATATGCTAATTACTACATTTGTAGGAAAATTAAACAGAAATATATGAAACTTAAATTCATTTTACCATTATTATTAGTGGCTACCATAATGTTCTCTTGTAAGGATGAAAACAAAGAAAAAGAGGTTGCTGTGGTAGAAACTGATACTGAAGAGTTCGATTATAAAGTAGAAGAATTTGCAGATATCAAGGTGTTGAGATACCAAATTCCTGGATTTGAAAACTTGACCTTAAAAGAACAAAAATTAGTTTACTACCTAACCCAGGCTGGATTAAGTGGTCGTGATATTATGTGGGACCAGAATTATAGACATAATCTGGAAATTAGAGATGCTTTAGAAAATATCTATGCTAATTATAGCGGAGATAAAGAAGCTCAAGATTGGAAAGCCTTTGAAACCTATATGAAAAGAGTTTGGTTCTCTAATGGGATCCATCATCACTATTCTAACGATAAAATAAAGCCAGAATTCAGCAAAGAATATTTCGATACTCTTTTAACTGAAACTAAAACTGAACTTACTGGGGAACCTTATGAGGTGATCTTTAACGATAAAGATGCTAAAAAGGTGAACCTGGATCCTACAAAAGGATTATTGGAAGGATCTGCGATCAATTTTTATGGTCCAGATGTTACTGCTGCAGAAGCTGAGGCTTTTTATAAAAAGAAAACTTCTCCTAATAAAGAGAAGCCACTTTCTTATGGATTGAATTCTACTTTGGTTAAGGAGAACGGTAAATTGGTAGAAAAAGTTTGGAAAAGCGGTGGATTGTACGGAGATGCAATAGACCAGATCATTATTTGGTTAGAGAAAGCTAAAGGAGTTGCCGAAAATGATGCACAAGCAAATGCATTAGGACTGCTAATAAAATACTATGAGACTGGAGATCTTCAAACTTGGGACGATTATAATGTTGCATGGGTAGAAGCTACCGAAGGGAATATAGATTATATAAACAGTTTTATTGAAGTTTATAACGATCCTTTAGGATACCGTGGTTCATACGAAAATATTGTGCAGATCAAAGATTTTGAAATGTCCAAAAAAATGAAGGTTCTAGAAGAGAATGTTCAATGGTTCGAGGATAATTCTCCTTTAATGCCGGAGCACAAAAAGAAATCTGTGGTTGGAGTTACTTATAAGACAGTTATCGTTGCTGGAGAGGCCGGAGATGCTTCACCAAGTACGCCAATTGGAGTTAATTTACCAAATGCAAACTGGATTAGAGCTGCCCATGGTAGTAAATCTATTTCTTTAGGAAATATTATTGAGGCTTATGAGAATGCTGGAAGTTCTGGTGTCTTACAAGAATTTGCTAATGACGAAGAAGAAATTGCATTAGAAGAAGAATATGGAAAGAATGCAGATAAATTGCATACAGCATTGCATGAAGTTGTAGGTCATGCTTCTGGACAATTAAACCCTGGAGTAGGAGAAACTAAAGAAACTTTAAAGAACTATGCTTCTACTATGGAAGAAGGTAGAGCCGATCTTGTCGGGCTTTATTATTTAATGGACCCAAAAATTCAAGAACTTGGATTAACGGACGATTGGAAAAAGACTGGTATGGCTGCTTATGACGGGTATATTAGAAATGGATTAATGACCCAGTTAAGAAGATTAAACCTAGGAGATAATGTAGAAGAGGCTCACATGCGTAATAGACAATGGGTAAGCGCTTGGGTTTATGAAAAAGGGAAAGAAGAAGGAGTTATCGAGAAAGTGACCAGAGATGGGAAAACCTATTTCAATATCAAGAACTATGAGCGTTTACGTGAGTTGTTTGGTGAGTTGTTAAAAGAATCTCAAAGAATTAAATCTGAAGGTGATTTTAATGCGGCTAAGAATTTAGTAGAGAACTACGGAGTTAAAGTAGATCAAGCTATTCACAAAGAAGTTCTGGACAGAAATGCACAGTTCAAATCTCCACCTTACAGCGGGTTTGTAAATCCTGTTTTGGTTCCAGAGATGGATGAAAATAACGAGATTAAAGCTATTAAGGTGACGCAGCCTAAAGATTTTTCATCTCAAATGATGGATTATAAAAAGAATTACCACTTCTTGAAAAAAGAAGGAAAAGTAGCTGAGCCTGTAAAATAAGCTGCTAAAATTTCATTTCGAAAAAGCCTCGATAACATAATTTTATCGAGGCTTTTTTTGTTTTATTATTAAAGCTTAGAGTTCTGGTCGTCAATTTTTTCCTAATTAGATTTCAACTAATTCACAACAACTAGCTTTCATGATGTTCTCCCGACTATTTGGGAATTTCAGTATCCCATTAATTTGTGAATGAAATCCAGAAATTCTTGACACTTCGGGAACAGGTTGAAGTGTTCAATTTGAAGAAGATAATTAGTAGTTGAAATCCAAACCAACATATAATTATTGCTTAAGATAAGTCTTGATTACAAATAATAACCCTATAAAGATCAAGAAGCCAAGTAGAATATATAAGCTTCCTTTATGATATTTTTTATGGATGGCTAAATCTTTTCGATAGCTAAAGATTGTTACAACTACAAAAGAAAGAAAAAATATTGCAGCGAAAATCCATTGTCCGGTACTAAACATTTTTGTTATTTTGGAGCAAAGTTAACTTTTTTAAAAACGCTATCTATAATGAAAAGAAGAATTGAAGCCGTAAAAGAATTTCATACTGCTTTTGGATTGGGAATGAATGAGAGACCAATTGCAGATCTTGGTGAAGCAAAGAACATGCTTCGCTTTAATTTAATGAAGGAAGAAAACGAAGAATATCTGGAGGCAGCTAATAATAATGACCTTACCGAAGTTGCTGATGCGCTTGGAGATATGTTATATATTTTATGCGGAACCATTATAGAACATGGAATGCAGCATAAAATAGAGGAGGTTTTTGAAGAAATACAACGCAGTAATATGAGTAAACTTGATGAGAACGGAAAACCAATTTACAGAGAAGACGGAAAAGTTTTGAAGGGTCCAAATTACTTTAAACCTAATATTCGGAAAATTTTGGATAAATAGAAATTAAAATTTTAAGAAGAATAGAATTGTAGGTAATTCCAGCTATATTTTTTAGTCAAACTGAATTTATTTCAGTTTCTATTATATCTGAGTAATTTTTTTAAATCCTGAGATAAATTATGGATGACATTCTAAAAACTGTTAGTGTAAAATTCATGTAAGATACAAACGTAAAAAAGCCTTGAATTAGATCCAAGGCTTTTTTACAATATATAACGGAATTTTAGCTCACTAAATGCCTCCATCCAAACTTATCTTCGGCAAGGTTGTATTGTATCTTCATCAATTTATCCTTAAAGAAAGATGCATAGGAGTCAGATAATTTTGGTAATTCATGTTTCTCCCCCTGATATCCAAATCCGGAAATAGGGTTAATAACCGCTGCTGTTCCAGTTCCAAAAATTTCCTTTAAGGTTCCTGCTTTGGATGCATTTATAATTTCTTGAACTGGTACTCTGCGTTCTTCAACAGTAATATTAAATTCCTTTGCCAACGTCATTAAACTCTTTCGGGTAATTCCATCCAGAATTCTATCGTTAGTAGGAGAAGTGATTAAAGTATCGCCTATTCGGAAGAAGATATTCATGGTACCAGCCTCTTCTAAGAACTGATGTGTATTAGCATCTGTCCAAATAATTTGTTGGTAACCTTCCTCTTTTGCAAGATTTGTTGGGTAAAATTGCGCCCCGTAATTTCCAGCTGCTTTCGCAAATCCTACACCACCATCTGCTGCTCTGCTATATTTTTCAGAAAACTTTACACGAACTTCGCCATTGTAATAAGATTTAGCTGGAGAGCAAATAATCATAAATTTATAGGTGGTTCCAGGGGAGGCTAATACTCCCGGTTCAGTAGCAATAACAAAAGGTCTTATATATAATGAGTTTCCAAATCCTTTCTTGATCCAATCCTTTTCTAATTTTAATAATGCTTCTAAAGCATTAAAAAAGTGCTCTTCAGGAAATTCAGGAATGGCAAGTCTATTTGCAGATTTGTTAATTCTTTTAAAATTTTCATCCGGTCTAAAAAGCCAGATCTTGTCAGAATCATCTTTAAATGCTTTCATTCCTTCAAATACTGCCTGACCATAATGAAAAACCTTAGCAGAAGGTTCTAAAGAAATAGGACCATAAGGAACTATTTTGGGAGATTGCCAAGCACCATCCTCATAATCACAAGTCATCATATGATCTGTAAAAGTGTGCCCGAATTTTAAATTTTCAAAATCTATTGAATCTATTTTAGAGGAAGGGGCTCTTTTTATATCAATATCGATGGTTGCATCGTTTTTCATTACATCTGTTTTAGATTGCAAATTTACCGAAATTAAAACAAAATCAAAGTTACATCGATTGAAATTATTAACAGCTGCTATAATATTTACAAAAATCGTAGGTTAATATTATGAATTTCTAAAATAATAGTTAATTTTCGTGTCATTTCAATATTAAATAGCCAAAATATTGTAAATCGTTAATTTCTAGGCTATTTGCTAATATATCATATAATTTTAATTAAAATTACCTGAGTGTTTGGACTTTATGAAGTAGTTTTTGTAAAGTTTTAGGTCCAACCATATTAATTGCATTAATTTTACAATACAATATTTTAGATTTGAAAAGAGAAATAATGATCACCGGAGATGGTTCCTCTACTATCCATATCCCAGAGTGGAATGAACAATATCATTCTAAACACGGAGCGCTTCAAGAAGCTAAACATGTATTTATCCATACTGGTTTAATACCTTATCTCACAAATTTCAAAAAAAATGAGATCTGTATCTTGGAAATTGGATTTGGTACCGGACTAAATGCCTTGGTGACTTGGGAAGAAGTATTATTTAAAAATACCAGCATAAATTATACTGGAATTGAGGCTTATCCTGTAGAACAGGCGGAAGTTGAAAAATTAAATTTTGTTGAAGTTATTAAAGATCCGGAAGCTGAAAGTTTCTTTAAAGATATCCATGCATCCATTTGGGAAAAAGAAGTGAAGATTACTCCAAACTTTAGACTTACAAAACAAAAGAAGTTTTTTCAAGATATTGAAGATGAGGAATTGTATGATCTAATTTATTTTGATGCTTTTGGAGCAAGAGTACAACCAGAGCTTTGGACAGTAGAAATTTTTAAGAAAATGTTTAATGCTTTAAAGCCGAATGGAGTATTGGTTACATATGCTGCGAAAGGCAGTGTTAGAAGGGCTATGCTTGAAGTTGGCTTTGGAGTAGAGCGTCTGCCTGGACCTCCTGGAAAGAGAGAAATGTTAAGAGCAACAAAAATTATATAATTAAAGCTGTTAAAGCTAGTGAAATAGTTAGCTAAGGCGGAATCCTCTAAGTATATTGCTAATAAAAAAATGCGAGTCTTAATTACAGGTGCTACCGGTTTAGTAGGTTCGAATGTTTCTAAGAAATGTTTAGCCAAAGGTTATGAGGTAAATTATCTTACCACGAGTAAAGAAAAGGTCAAGCAAAAGGAAAACTATAAAGGGTTTTTTTGGGATCCCGAAAATAATGTAATTGATGATGAATCTTTAAACAAGGTTGATGTAATTATTCACCTAGCAGGAGCAAGTATCGCTAAAAGATGGACAAGTAGTTATAAAGAAGAAATTATTAATAGTAGAGTGGATACTGCAAATCTTCTTTTTAATAGATTAAAAGCTACCAACCAGTCAATAAAGCAATTTATCTCCGCCAGCGCTATAGGAATCTATCCAAGTTCTTTGCAGAATCTTTATAAAGAGGATGATTCCAGGATCGACGACTCGTTTCTCGCTGAAGTTGTTGAAAAATGGGAAACAGCTGCCGATCAGTTTAAAAGTCCGCAAACAAAAGTTGCAAAAGTACGCACCGGCTTAGTGCTGTCTAAAAAGGGTGGTGCCTTACAAAAAATGAAGGAACCTGCCGATTTAAACCTAGGCGCAGGATTTGGTTCAGGGAAGCAATGGCAATCTTGGATCCATATCCAAGACCTTTCCAATATGTATCTATTTATCTTAGAGAACTGCTTAGAGGGAATTTATAATGGCGTAGCTCCTAACCCAGTAACTAATAATGAATTAACAGAAGGTATTGCTAAGCAATTAGACAAAAAGATTTGGTTGCCCAATGTTCCAGCGATTGCTTTAAAAGTGGCGCTTGGCGACATGTCTACAGTTGTATTATCTAGTCAATTAGTGAGCTCCGATAAAATAGAAGAGTCTGGATTTGAATTTAGATATAAGAATTTATCTAAGGCGTTAGAGAACTTATTAAAATAAAAAAGAGGCTACAATTTGTAGCCTCTTTTTATATTCTTCAAAAATGACGAATTAAGCTTTTTTAGCTTTCAGATTGATTTCTAATTCAATTTCATCATTTATAAATTTATCCCCTAAACCATCAAAAACAGATTTAGAACCGTAGTTCACATTCCATTTTGTACGGTCTATTGTAAATTTATCACTGGTAATTTCAATAGTATCTTCATTCATGTTAATGTTCACTGGGAACTCAACATTTTTAGTTTCTTCTTTTAAAGTAAGATTACCTTGCATCATGGTAACACCATCGTTTTTAGTTACACCAGTAACTTCAAATTTAGCAGTTGGATATTTTGTTACATTAAAGAAATCACCTTCTTTACCTTCAACTGTTCCCATCAAGTGCTTTTCAAGACTTAATTTATCGTCACCTTCAAGATCGGTAACTATAAGAGAATTCATGTCAATTACAAAAGTTCCACTTTCAATAACGCTATCATTAGCCATGAAATTTCCTTCTGCTAATTTAATTGTTCCTGTATGAGTTCCTGTAGGTTTTTCACCTTTCCAGTTAATTACAGATGCGGTTGTATCCACTTTAAATGTAGTAGCTTCGGCTGTAGCATTTGCAACTTCTTGTGCATCTGCAGTCTCAGCTTCTTTATTTTCGTTTTTACATCCAACAGTTGCTATTCCAATGGCAGCAATTGTGAAAATGTTCAATACAATCTTCTTCATATTAATAATATTTTTTAATGAAGCGCAAAAATACTATTCTAGAAAACACAAGCTTCATAATTTATTATTAATTTTTTTCTGGTGACATTTTGACATTTTATAAGGATTGGCAGAAAATTTGACCTTTCAGTGAAAACAAATTTGCGCGACAATGAATAAACAGAATGAGAATAATAAAAGCGAACATACAAACGAATTTAATAACGAATCTGCAAAAGACCAGTTGGAAGAACTTCTAGATGAAGCCATTGAAGAGGTGGAAGGTTCGGAAGAAGGAGATGAAGCATCAGAAACTGATGTTTTGAAAGCCGATCTTGAAAAGGAAAAAGATAAATTCTTAAGGCTTTTTGCTGAATTTGAAAATTTTAAAAGACGCACTTCGAAGGAGCGATTGGAATTGTTCAAGACCGCTAATCAGGAAGTTATGTCAGCTATGCTTCCGGTTTTAGACGATTTTGACAGAGCGATGAATGAAATTAGCAAGGCTAAAGACAAGAATTTATTGAAAGGTGTAGAACTTATTTATAATAAATTTAAAGAAACCTTGCTTAACAAAGGTTTAGAGCCAATGAATGTGCAGTCTGGAGATACGTTTGATGCAGATATTCATGAAGCGATCACTCAAATTCCAGCACCTTCAGATAAATTGAAAGGTAAGATAGTTGATGTATTAGAGCGCGGCTATAAGTTGGGAGAAAAAATTATTCGCTTTCCTAAAGTGGTGACAGGAAAATAAATCATACGAGTCACTACTAAAAATTACAAAATCACAAAATGAAACAGGATTTTTACGAAACATTAGGTATAAGCAAGAGTGCTACTAAAGCTGAAATTAAAAAAGCTTATAGAAAAAAGGCTATTGAATTTCACCCGGATAAAAACCCCGGAGATGCACATGCAGAGGAGATGTTCAAAAAAGCAGCAGAAGCTTATGAAATACTAAGCAACGATGATAAACGAGCCAAATACGACCGTTTTGGTCACCAAGCATTCGAAGGTGGTTTTGGTGGTGGTGGAGCCGGTGGTATGAATATGGATGACATATTTAGCCAGTTTGGGGACATTTTTGGAAATAGTGGTTTTGGTGGTGGAGGTTTCTCTGGTTTTGGAGGCTTTGGCGGTGGCGGTGGTCAGCGCAGAGTTAAGGGAAGTAATCTTAGGATTAGAGTTAGTTTAACTCTAGAGGAGATTGCCAACGGAACTGAGAAGAAGATAAAAGTAAAACGCAAGGTACAAGCAGAAGGCACTACTTATAAAACATGTACTACTTGTAATGGTACTGGGCAAGTAACCAGAATTACCAATACAATTCTTGGTAGAATGCAAACGGCGTCTCCATGTACCACTTGTGGTGGTGCAGGACAAATAATAGATCAAAAACCTGCAGATGCAGATGCACAAGGTTTAAAAGTGAAGGAGGAAACTGTAACTATTAAAATTCCAGCTGGAGTAGAAGATGGGATGCAGTTAAAAGTTACCAGTAAGGGTAATGAAGCTCCGGGAAATGGAATTCCGGGAGATCTTTTAGTAGCTATCGAAGAAAAAGCTCACGATACCCTTCAGAGAGAAGGTGATAATTTGCATTACGATCTTTATATTAGTTATTCTGAAGCGGTTCTTGGAGCTAGTAGAGAAATTGATACCGTATCTGGAAAGGTGCGTATTAAAATAGATGAAGGAGTGCAATCTGGAAAGATCTTACGCCTTCGGGGAAAAGGAATTTCCAATATTAATGGATATGGAAAAGGTGATCTTTTAGTGCATGTAAATGTTTGGACGCCAAAGACACTAAATAAGGAGCAACGCGAGTTTTTCGAAAAAATGAGCACCGACGAAAATTTCCAACCTAATCCAGAGAAAAGCGATAAATCATTTTTTGAAAAAGTAAAAGATATGTTCTCTTAAGAAAACTTTAGGATAATTTTTATATATTTGAAAATCACTATATTATTTAGTGATAATTTTTCTTTTTCATAGCAATTTTTTTCCCATCCTTAATTCAGATTAAGGGTGGGTTTTTGTTTTCAGGTAGATTTCAAAATTTAAAACTTAATAAAATCTTCTTAATGTAAAAGGGATTCTAGGCTATTTCGATATATTTACGATATAATAGACTCTTATGGATAATCTTCTAGTGGCAGACAATATTTGCAAACAATTTGGAAATTTTACTGCACTAAATAATGTTTCAATCAATATTCCACGCGAAAGCATCTTTGGCTTATTAGGTCCAAATGGTGCTGGAAAAACCACATTTATTAGAATAATCAATCAAATTACTATGCCCGACAGTGGGATGGTATATTTGGATGGAAAACCTTTGCATCCAAATGATGTGGGGCATATTGGATATCTTCCCGAAGAACGCGGACTCTATAAATCTATGAAGGTTGGAGAACAAGCTCTTTATCTTGCAAGACTTAAAGGATTAACCAAGGCCGAAGCAAAAGAAAGATTGGAGTATTGGTTCACTAAACTGGATATTAAACACTGGTGGGATAAGAAGATCCAGGAGCTATCTAAAGGGATGGCTCAAAAAGTACAATTTGTTATTACAGTGTTGCACCAACCCAAATTATTGATATTTGACGAACCTTTTAGTGGATTTGATCCCGTGAATGCCGATCTTATTAAAAACGAAATCTTACAATTACGAGAAGAAGGAGCTACAATTTTATTTTCTACTCATAGAATGGAAAGCGTAGAGGAACTTTGTGATTATATGGCGTTGATCCATGAGTCTAATAAACTGTTAGATGGAAAAGTTTCTGATATTAAAAGAGCTCACAAAACCAACACTTTTGAAGTAGGTATAAATCCATTCGAAGAGAGCCAACTTTTAGAAGAGTTACATAGCAATTTTAAAATTGGCCAAGCAAAATTCAAGTCACATGCAGATGATCTTAAATTGAGAATTCAAATTAAACCTACCGAATCTCCAAACGATCTATTGCAATATTTAATCACAAAATCGCGGGTGAATCATTTTGTAGAAGTAATACCTTCTGTAAACGACATCTTCATTAAAACCGTTACAAAAAATGAATAATCTAAAACTTATCATTCAAAGAGAGTATCTGGCAAGGGTAAGAAATAAGACCTTTATTGTAATGACTTTCTTGAGCCCGCTTATTTTAGTGGGTATGTTCTCATTGATCGCATATTTAAGCATGCTTAACAATAGTGAAAAACACACGATTGCAGTTAAAGATGATAGCGGCTTATTTAAAGGTGAATTTCAGAATAAAGAGGAGATAGATTTTATAGATGTTTCTGCCATTTCTTTGGAAGATGCCAAATTATTAGTAGAAGAAAAAGATTATTACGGAGTGATCTATATTCCAGATACTCAGGATAACCTACAGTTAGCAAAATCTATAAAATTCTTTGGGAAAGAAGCACCGAGCATTGGATTGCTTCAGCAGATAGAGCGAACGATCTCTGAAAATCTTACCACCAGAGAATTAATAGCACGTGGAGTAGATATCACTAAAATAGAATCGGCAGAAGCTAAGGTAAATATTCAAATAGAGAATTTTCAAGGGCAACGAACTTCAAAAATGTCTAGTTATATAAAAATGGTCTTTGGAGGAGCTGCAGGTTATCTTTTAATGATGTTTATAATTATCTATGGAAATATGGTAATGCGAAGTGTTATAGAGGAAAAGACCAATAGGATTATAGAGATCATTATTTCTTCGGTTAAACCAATTCAATTAATGCTTGGTAAAATTATAGGTACTTCCCTTGCGGGGATCACGCAGTTCACTATTTGGGTGCTTTTAGGAACTACGCTTTTATTTATAGCATCCTCTATATCCGGTTTAAATATCATGGAATCTCAACCACAAATCGAGAATTTGGAACAAGTGTCTAATGGAGAAATTCAACAATTAATCATAGATATTACCAATTTGCCCATTTTAACGCTTATCATTTCTTTTCTGGTTTACTTTATTGGTGGATATTTTCTTTACAGCGCAATATATGCGGCTATTGGTGCGGCAGTAGACTCTGAAACGGATACACAACAATTCATGTTTCCTATAATTTTGCCCTTAATGTTGGGAATATATGTCGGTTTTTTCTCCGTAATAGAAAACCCTCATGGTACGGTTTCTACAATATTTTCTATGATCCCATTAACATCTCCCATAGTAATGTTAATGAGAATACCTTTCGGAGTGCCTTGGTATGAATTGGCAATTTCAATAATTATTTTATTTGTGACCAACGCAGGTGTGGTTTGGTTAGCAGCAAAGATCTATCGAGTTGGAATTCTTATGTATGGTAAAAAACCTACCTATAAGGAATTATATAAATGGATTAAATACTAGTAAATGCAAGGGAAGGTAGAAAAGGTAAAAGAAGTAATAGAGCAAGATATTTGGGGATTAATCCAAGATTTTCTGGATCTAACCATTTATCCATTTACCGGAACTGATACCAGTGGAATGCATGTAACCGTAGGTATAGTGCTACTGGTGATATTTACTTTTGTTATTACTACGATTGCGCTTAGATTAATTCGTGTTTTTTTAACAAGAAAACTGGAAGAAAATGATAAGCTTAAGTTTATAAGCGTTTTTAAGTTTATAAAGTACTTAGTTTATCTTATTGTAATAATCGTAACCTTAAGTTCGGCAGGAATCAATATTACGGTACTTCTAACCGCATCTGCAGCTTTATTTGTTGGTCTGGGTCTTGCATTACAAGAGCTGTTTCAAGATATTATTGGAGGTCTTTTTATTATTGTGGACAAATCCCTATTGGTAGGCGATATTGTAGAGATGGATGGAAGAGTAGGGAGAGTTATAGATATTAAGTTAAGAACTACCCGCGTTCTTACCAGAGATGATAAAGTAATGATCATCCCAAACCATAAATTTATTAGTGAGATCTTATTTAATTATACACAGAATCACAGGTCTACAAGAGAATTTGTAAAAGTTGGGGTTGCTTACGGAAGCGATACCGAGAAAGTTCAAGCCATCTTAATTGAATGCGCCAGAGAGCAAACTGGAATTGTGAAAAAGCCGGAACCTTTTGTGTTATTTGAAGATTTTGGGGATTCCTCTTTAGTTTTCTCCTTGCATTTCTTTGTTACAGATAGTTTTGTAGATCCAAAAATTAAAAGTCAGTTGAGATTTAAAATTGATGCTAAATTTAGATTGAATAATATTACTATTCCATTCCCACAAAGAGATGTACACATGATCTATCCGGAAAATTTTTCTAACAAGCCTGCTACCAATGAGAAAACTTCATAAAGCTGTATTATTTTTATGTTGTTTGGTAGTGGTTAGCAATATTTATGGACAGGCAACAGATCTGGCGAGAATAGAATATACAAATTTTCCGCAATCTAGTTCAGATAATTCATTTAGTAGATTAAAAACTTTTTTAAAATTCCCAATCAAATTGAATGAGAAAGGGGCATATTTGGTGCCTGGAATACAATATCAAAATGTAAACTTTCAATTAAAGGATGAAACGGCATTTTCTAAAGAAGAGTTGGATCATTTTCAATCTTATGCTTTTAGCTTAGGTTATACTTTCAAAATGAGTGAAGATTGGCGATTTGGTATTGAGGGGGAAGTAGATGCCACTTCGAATTTTGTTACTAGAGAATTAACGGGAGAGGATCTGGAATATACAGGATCTATATATTTTATTAAATCGAAAAGCTCAGCAGATAGTATTGGGTCTTGGAGATTGATATTGGGTGCCAGATATTCCACCGCAACTAGTATTCGTTTTCCCATACCTATTGTAAATTATTTCAAACGTTATGATGAAAAATGGTCTTATACATTAGGTGTTCCCAAAACTAATATCAAGCATAATTTAAATGATAAGCACTCTTTTCAAGCTTTTGCTAGTGTTGATGGTTTTTATGCAAATCTTCAGAATAAGATAAACCCAGCTGGAAATTTGCCCTATACAGGACCTTTAGGTCAAAATATCTCAATAACCACGGTTTTAACAGGACTTGGTTACGAGTTTCAGTTCTCTAAGTATTTTTCTTTTTATATTTACGGAGGACACAGTATTATCAATAATATTCGTTTAAGAGACGAGCATCAGGATAGGGTGTACACTATAAACGATACAAATTCTATATATGGCCGCACTGGCCTTAAATTCAGTATATTATAATGGCAAAGATATTAGTAATAGAAGATGAAGCCTCCATTAGAAGAGTTCTTGTTAAGATTCTTTCAGAAGAAAATAAGAACTACCAATTAGATGAGGCAGAAGATGGCTTAGCCGGAATAGAAAAGATCAAAGATGAAGAATACGACCTTGTACTTTGTGATATCAAGATGCCTAAAATGGATGGAATTGAGGTTTTAGAAGCTATCAAAAAAATTAAGCCGGAAGTTCCGGTAGTAATGATCTCAGGTCATGGTGATCTGGATACTGCTGTAAATACCATGAAGTTAGGTGCGTTCGATTATATTTCGAAACCACCAGATCTCAATAGATTGTTGAATACAGTTAGAAATGCGCTGGATAGAAAAGTACTGGTAGTAGAGAATACGCTACTTAAAAAGAAGGTCGGTAAGAATTACCAAATGATTGGAGAATCACCAGCTATTAGCAGTATTAAGGAGATTATAGAAAAGGTAGCACAAACAGATGCTCGTGTACTAATTACTGGTCCAAACGGGACAGGTAAAGAGTTGGTGGCGCATTGGCTACATCAAAAAAGTGAAAGATCTGGCGGTCCTATGATCGAGGTAAATTGTGCTGCGATCCCTTCAGAATTAATAGAAAGTGAACTTTTTGGTCATGTAAAAGGAGCATTTACCTCTGCAGTAAAAGATAGGGCCGGAAAATTTGAAGCCGCGAATGGTGGTACTATTTTTCTGGATGAAATTGGGGATATGAGCCTTTCTGCTCAAGCTAAGGTTTTGCGTGCTTTACAAGAGAATAGGATCTCCAGAGTAGGGAGCGATAAAGATATAAAAGTAGATGTGCGCGTAGTTGCGGCAACCAATAAGGATCTTAAAAAAGAAATTGAAGAGAAGCGTTTTAGGGAAGATCTTTATCACAGACTAGCTGTGATCCTGATAAAGGTTCCACCGCTTAATGAAAGGAGAAACGATATTCCATTATTAGTGAAATTTTTTACGGAGAAGATTGCCAGTGAGCATGGAAGTAACGTTAAAGTTTTTACAGAAAAAGCTATAGATCAGCTTAAGGATTACGACTGGACAGGAAATATAAGAGAACTGCGCAATGTGGTAGAAAGACTTATAATTTTAGGCGGAAACGAAGTTACAGAAGACGATGTGAAACTCTTTGCAAGTAAACTATAACTTAAAAATAATTAATTTTAGATCTTAGTCTTTAAAGCTGTAGGAATATACCTTAAAAAATACATGGTGTCTCCACTTGGATGCTGCCATTCATTAAAAAGTTCGAAACCAAAACGCTGATATACTAACGCATTTTGGCGCATACGGGTTTCGGCATACAAAGGAATATTGTAAAGATTGGCACGGCGGTAAAATTCATCCTTCATCTCTTTACCCACTTGTTTATCGGCACCGCGAGAATCTTCTAGAATTCCCCAAAACCAACAATATAAATATTCACCTTCTTGAGGTCGCTGATTTTTAATAAATTTTTGGGTCTTTAGTATTTTTAGTGCATTTTTTATTCCAGTAACATTCCAAACCAATCCTAATTGTTCAGGAAGTTCTTTCCAGAAATTTTCTTCCTTTTTACTGGTCTTAAATAAAATAGCAAAACCTTTTTGATTTTCAGAAATTATAAGAGCGTCCTTTTCCAAAGCCTTATCCACCATGTGAGTGGCTAAATAATGGAACCGCTTATCGCTTTTAGAATCATTTTTCACCACCTCCATAGAACTTGGAATTTCCTTAAGTAAGGTGGCAACATTTTCTATAACAACTTCTCTTTTCAAGGCATTTGATTTAGCGGCGAAGATAAAAAAAATATGTTTCTTAAAGATTGTATATTTAGCATTCAATGAATTACAATATGGATAATTTAAATGTGAATCAATTTAAAGTAACTTCCCAAGTTGCTCTGAATAAATTGCCCACCTCCCATTCTTTAGGAATTAATGATGATAAGATAGAAAAGCTTTTGGAGGAAACCAGAGAAGATCTTGGAAAATGGCAGGATATTCTTTACGCACATAGTAAATATGCTGTTCTAGTGTGTTTACAAGGAATGGACACTTCTGGAAAGGATAGTTTGATACGGGAAGTTTTCAAGGATTTTAATTCCAGAGGTGTGGTTGTGCATAGTTTTAAAGTGCCAACCCCATTAGAACTGAAACATGACTTTTTATGGAGACATTATATTGCACTACCCGCGAGAGGAAAATTTGGAGTTTTTAATAGAACACATTACGAAAATGTGCTCGTAACCAGAGTGCATCCAGAATATATATTAGGGGAAAATCTTCCAGGAGTAACAAGTTTGGAGGATGTGGATGAGGAATTCTGGAAAACCAGATTAGATCAGATAGTAGATTTCGAAAAACATCTAACAGATAATGGAACCATAATCTTCAAATTTTTTCTTCATATTTCTAAAGAAGAACAAAGGCAACGTTTACTTCGAAGATTGGAAAAGCAGGAGAAGAATTGGAAATTCTCACCTGGCGATCTAAAAGAACGAGCCCTTTGGGACACCTATCAAGAATGTTATGAAAAAGCAATTAATAGCACCTCTAAAACAAATGCCCCATGGTATGTGATCCCGGCAGATAATAAGGATACGGCACGTTATTTGGTCGCAAAAACGATGTATGATGTGCTTACTCAATATACAGATGTTCAAGAACCCGAATTATCTGATGATATTAAAAATAACTTAGCCGAATATAAAGAGATCCTAAAAAAGGAAATCTTAGTAATTGCAATCTTTAAATTTTTAAAATATAACTTAATAATGAGAAAAATAATTTTAATAGGACTAAGCATATTCTGTTCTCAATTGGCTTCGGCACAGCTATCTGATAAACAGCAAGATTCTCTGGAACTTCGCAAAATATACGATATGTCATTGCTTCAGGGAAAATCTTATACCTGGTTAGATCACTTGTCCAATGAAATTGGAGGACGTTTATCTGGTTCTTTAAATGCCCAGAGAGCAGTAGATTATACTAAAAAAGAACTAGAGGCTCTAGGTCTAGATAAAGTTTGGCTTCAACCGGTAATGGTTCCAAAATGGGTAAGAGGAGCAAAAGAATTTGCTTACATCCAAACTGCACTAGGAATTACTAGAAATATAAACATCACTGCTCTAGGTGGATCGGTGTCTACTCCACCGGGAGGTGCAAAAGCAGAAATTATAGAGGTGCAAGGTATCGAAGATCTTGAAAGATATGGGGAGGAACAGATAAAAGGTAAGATTGTATTCTTCAACAGACCCATGCGAGCAGATCACATAAGCACTTTTCAAGCATATAGCGGTTGTGTAGATCAGCGATATTCTGGTGCTGCCGAAGCTTCAAAATATGGCGCAATAGGAGTTTTAGTGAGATCTATGAATTTAAGATTAGACGATTTTCCACACACCGGAGCTATGAGTTATGGAGAACTACGACCGTCCCAGCGAATTCCAGCAGCAGCAATAAGTACTAATGATGCAGAATATTTAAGCAGCTTATTAAAAATTGAAAAGAATGCTGAGGTTTACTTTAAACTGAATAGTGAGCAATTACCCGATGTACAGAGTTATAATGTAATTGGAGAGATCACAGGATCTGAATTCCCAGATGAGTATATAGTAGTTGGTGGGCATTTGGATTCTTGGGATGTTGGTGATGGTTCTCATGATGATGGAGCTGGAGTTGTGCAATCTATGGAAGTACTTAGATTATTGAAGGAATCTGGAATAAAGCCAAAAAGAAGCATTCGTGTAGTATTGTTCATGAATGAAGAAAATGGATTACGCGGTGGAACTAAATATGCTGAAGTAGCTAAGGAGAAAAATGAAAATCATGTATTTGCTTTAGAAAGTGATTCAGGTGGATTCACTCCAAGAGGTTTTTCGTTTGATGCTACAAAGGATCAATTCGATCAAATCGCTGCATGGGAACCCCTATTTAAACCTTATTTAATCCATTATTTTGAAATAGGACATAGCGGTGCAGATATTGGTCCGCTGAAGACTGGAACTACAGTTTTAGCAGGTTTAGTGCCAGATTCTCAAAGATATTTTGATCATCATCATTCAGAAAATGATACTTTCGATCAGGTGAATAAAAGAGAATTAGAACTTGGTGCCGCTACAATGACTTCGCTTATCTATTTGGTAGATAAATATGGGATCTCACAGGCACCTTTAGATGCCAAACTATAATTGAAGACTCTTTTAAATAATTAATTCCATTTTAGTTTTCCCTAAAAAGGCCTACCTCGGGTTTTTGGAAAATTAAAATGGAATTCAATTTTTAGGCTTGTAAATCCTATTATCTTTGCAAATTAATTTCCGAGAAATTGCAATTAAGCGCCTACACCAAAGAATTCAAATATAATTTAAGCATGGCCTTTCCCATTATGATGGGACAATTGGGACATGTCTTGGTTGGACTTGCAGATAACTTGATGATCGGGCAATTAGGAGCTGCACCTCTTGCTGCAGTTTCTCTAGGGAATAGTTTGGTATTTATTGCTCTTTCCTTGGGGATCGGGTTTTCCTTTGCGATTACCCCTTTAATTGCTGAAGCAGATGGAGCTTCAAATATTGAAAAAGGAAGAAGTTATTTTCATCATGGAGTGATCTTATGCACCGTGAATGGAGTGTTATTATTTCTTTTATTACTATTGGCAAAGCCAATTTTGTATCATTTAGATCAACCACCAGAAGTAGTTGAACTTGCAATTCCTTATTTGGAAATAGTGGCTTTCTCTATGATCCCACTTATGATCTTTCAAGCCTATAAACAATTTGCAGATGGACTTTCCCAAACCAAATATGCCATGTATGCAACCCTATTGGCAAACATTATAAATGTGATCTTCAACTTTTTGCTTATTTATGGCTTGTGGATATTCCCAAGAATGGAACTGGAAGGTGCAGCGATTGCTACACTCATCTCTAGGTTTTTTATGGTTTGGTTCCTTTGGGAAGTGCTAAGAAGAAAAAAGAAGTTCAAACAATATTTTATCTGGAGTAAAAAAGAGTTATTAAAAACTGCCATTTTTAAAAGAATTTTAGCTCTCGGAATGCCAACATCGCTTCAAATGTTTTTTGAAGTTGCCATATTTACCGGAACTATTTTCTTGGCAGGAATGCTAGGCACCAATGCGCAAGCTGCTAATCAAATTGCGCTTAATTTGGCATCTATGACGTTTATGATAGCTGTGGGATTAGGAGTTACAGCAACAATAAGAGTGGGGAATCAAAAAGGATTGCACAGTTATAAAGAATTGCGCAGGATAGCTTTTTCCACATTTTTACTGGTGTTTTTAATTGAAGCTGTGTTTGCTATTCTCTTTATTTTATTGAAAGATTGGTTGCCAACATTATATATAGATAATGTAGATGTAATTATATTAGCGGCTCAGCTATTAGTAGTTGCAGCATTATTTCAACTAAGTGATGGCCTGCAAGTAGTGATCCTTGGCGCATTAAGAGGATTGCAAGATGTTAAGATACCAACTCTTATATGTTTCATTGCCTATTGGGTTATAGGTTTTCCGGTTTCCATTTATTATGGTAAGGCAGAACAATTGGGAAGTATGGGAATATGGTTAGGATTATTGGCAGGTTTATCGGCCTCTGCTATTATGTTGTATTTTAGATTCAATTATTTAAGTAAACAGCTCATTGTAAAAGCGATATAATTTTATTCTGAATAAATTAAAAAATGAAAACTATGGAGTTTCCAAAATTTCTATTAGGTGATAATACCGACTTTCCGGATGCTATTTTTGTGATACATACAGAATATCCTCGATTTATTATAAATCTTGAAAATGACGATGTGGAATGGTTAGAGGATTTTGATAAAAGTGATGAAGCAGAATTAGCTACTGAAGCAGAGATCCTGATCACTCAGGCAAATGAATTTTATGACAGGGAAGTATCTAGATACGATGATTAATACTGAATGTTAGAAAAAATAATAGCATTAGACAGGGAGTTATTTCTATACCTAAATAATCTAGGTAGTTCTACTTGGGATCCATTTTGGCTGCTAATAACAGATAAATGGACTGCCATTCCTCTGTATGCTTTTCTATTATATCTTATCTATAAAAGATTTGGGGTTAAAGGAACGCTTATTACAGTTGTGCTTGTGGCTTTAATGATCACCTGCACAGATCAGCTCGCTAACCTTTTTAAACATGGATTTGAACGGCCCAGACCTTGTGGGCAGGAAGGAGTAAAGGAGGCTGCTAGATTTATTGCGGTACGTTGTGGAAGATTTGGATATTTTTCAGCGCATGCTTCCAGCTCTACTGCGCTGGCAGTATTCATTGGTTTAATATTGAGAAGCAAATTCCCAAAACTTATCTATTTCTTGTTATTTTGGGCACTTTTAGTTGTTTATAGCAGGATATATGTTGGAGTTCACTATCCTTTAGATATCTTAACAGGAATGTTCTTTGGAACTATCTTAGGCCTACTATTCACTTATTTCCATAAGTTGCTATTCCGAAAATTTAATATCACTTTTTAGAAAGAACATACAGTTTTCTCATTAATCTGCTATTTTGCTTTTTAGCTAGATGAGGATTGAGATCATATGTGGTTACATAAGTTAAATTATAATTGCTGAATTTTTCCTTCCATTCCGGATTGGCTTCGGGTGAAACTAAAATTCCAAAAGTTTCTTTAGCTTTAGAAGGAAGTTCTTCTTCAGAAAACACTAAGGGAATAGGTTTTCCATATTCGAAAATTAACTCTGGAAGAGTGCCCGAAGCTTCATAAACATCTAAATTATGAAGTTCTTGATATTCTTTAAGTTGTGAGATGTTAGGTTGATTTCTGTGAGGAGAAATGAGCTCCACCAAAGGAAAGCCGAAATTAAGAATTGCAAGTATCATCAAAAATTGCATTCCGAATAATAATTTAGGTTTCTGCTTAGCTAACCCAAAAATAATAGTTATTCCAATTATAAGCATTACTAAGCTGAAGACAAAAAAGCTCCAAGTTTTTTCCCAAATAGCTGCATCAAAGAAATAGAATAATACAAAAGGAGTTGCAAATGCAACAAGGCTTAGGATAATGAAATTCAGGTAAATCGGGAATCGTTCAATTTTGGACAGATTATTTCTGAAATTTTTAATGATATATTCCACATAAAAACCAGTGGTCATTGCAAGTGGAATGAGAACGGGAAGCAGATACCTGCTTTTTTTCTCAGGAATAATAGATAATAGAACCACCGAAAATAAGGTCCATAGTATATAGAATTTATAAGCTTTTAGATTGGAAACTCTGGATCTAAGATACCAATAGAAAAGACCCATAAAAGCAAGTATGGTCCAAATTCCACTTTGTATAAAGAAGCTCCAATAGTACCAAATGGGGCGAACATTATAGCTAAACCAGCGACCACTTTCTACCTCGGCAATTTCCGCAAAAGCTTCAGTGTCGTAATAATGCACAAATAAGGTCCACCATGATCCAAGGCTTAGTCCTAATGCTAAAAACAATAAAAGAGGTTTCCATTTATCTTTAAGGATTCCATATTTATAAACCCATCCGTAGCTTATAAGAAAAGGGAGAAAAAGCGCATATAAGGACACGGGGCCTTTGCTCAACAAGGAGGCTCCAAAGAATAATCCAGCTATAATTGCATGTTTGTATTGCCCTGTTTTATTTTGAAATAATAAAATTAAGAAATAACAACATCCAATCATAAATGCATGAGTAAAAATATCCCATTGCCCATCTCTACCAGAAAAAACAATATAAAAAGAGGTCATCAGGATCAAGGTGGAACCAAAGGCAACATTCTTTTTGATCCTAAGTAAAAGCTGAAGTTTGTAAAATATAATGATCAAGAATATGGAGGTTAATGCCGCGGGTAAACGATAGGCAAATAAGTTTTCTATCCCAAATACCCATGCAGAAAAAGCCGTTAACCATGTTGGTAAAGGCGGCTTTTCGTATCTGGCAGCTTCATTCATGGTAGTAAACACCCAGTGATGGTGAGTAAGCATTTCTCTGGCAGCAATAAAATTCCTTGCCTCCATGATATTCACCATAAGCACATCTAAATTGGAAATAAAAATCAAAACTCCTAAAAGAAGTAGCAAAGCAATTGGGTAATTCTTATAGAAGCTTTTTAGAAAGGCCATAAAGGGTATTGAAAATTGAATTTTATTATTTATAATTTTAAGTGAGTGATCACTTGTTGGAAAGCTTCAATAAAAATTTGGCAGCTGCAAAAGGTGTAGTCTCATTATTTTCTATTGCCTCCAATTGCTTATTAAGCTCCACCTTTATTTTCGGGTCTTTATAAAATCTATTTTTAAGATGCTCATTGATGGTTTGTAAGAGCCAAAATTTATTTTGATCGTGCCTGTTAATCTCAAAATAGTTATTTTGATCTACAAGTTTCTTAAAATCTAAGATCATTTCCCAAACTTCTTGTATTCCTGTAACCTCCAATGCACTGCATAATGAAACTTTTGGCTGCCATTCACTTGCTTTTGGTGGGTAAAGATGCAACGCTCGCTTAAATTCTAATCTGGCATTTCTAGCGGCCTTTAGATTTTCCCCATCTGCCTTATTAATCACGATAGCATCTGCCATTTCTATTATACCTCGTTTTATTCCTTGAAGTTCGTCTCCAGCACCTGCCAATTTCAGTAGTAAGAAGAAATCGGTCATACTGTGAACTGTGGTTTCACTCTGGCCTACCCCAACAGTTTCAATTAAAATAACATCGAAACCGGCGGCTTCACAAAGAATGATAGATTCTCTGGTTTTCCTTGCCACTCCTCCTAAGGAATCGCCGGAAGGAGAAGGACGAATAAAAGCATTCTCTTCTGTTACTAAATTTTCCATTCGTGTCTTATCTCCCATAATGCTTCCATGAGAAACCGAACTGCTTGGATCTACAGCCAAAACCGCAACCTTCTTTCCTTGCTTTACTAAAAAACTACCAAAAGCTTCAATAAAAGTACTTTTTCCAACCCCGGGAACACCGGTTATTCCAATTCTAATAGATTTATGAGCATGTGGCAGGCAGACTTCTATTAATTTTTCTGCCAATTCTTGGTGTTCAGACTGGCTGCTTTCAATTAAAGTGATACCTCTACTTAGAGCAGTTTTATTTCCTTTCAATAACTTCTCCGCCAATTGTGGATCAGTTAAAAAATTCTTTCTCGACGTCTTGATCTTCTCTCGGGAAGCCGGATTAATATTGGGAGAAGTGGGAATGCTTTCCGATTGATGTAAAGCTGATTTCTGATTGGATTTAGTCAAGACTGAATTGAGATTTATGACAAATTTATGAGCACTTCTTTTGAAGTATTCCCCATATGTTGGTATCTTCAAATTTAATTAAAAATAATCAAAAACATACAAGATGAAAACATTGTACAAAGCTAAAGTTACTACATCTGGAGGTCGTGAAGGACATGTGAAAAGTGACGATGGTATTCTAGATATGAGAGTAAGTATGCCAAAAGGAATGGGAGGAAAAGGTGAGAATTATACCAATCCAGAACAATTATTTGCGGCGGGTTATTCTTCTTGTTTTGGAAGTGCATTACAAGTAGTAGCAAAAAAACACAAAGTAGATCTTGGCGATTTTAGTGTAACGGCAACAGTTAAATTAGGAACTGCAGAAGATGGTAATTTGTTATTAGGAGTGATATTGGATTCCTATATTCCAGGAGTAGATGTCGAAACTGGTGAGAAATTAGTGAATGATGCACATGAAATTTGCCCTTATTCTAGAGCAACACGAGATAATATTAATGTAACTCTTAATTTAATGCTGGACGAATAATTAAATATTCTAAGCATTAATTAGTTAGTTGAAGAAAAGGTTGTTTAAGATCAAGATTCAATTAAAAGGTCTGGAATAGCGGGCAGTTTAATTAAGTTCTGAACTTTTAAATAGCCTTTTTATCTTTTTATAGGAAGTGTAACTTTAGTCTTATCCCAGGCTAAATTAAATAAAACTAGTTCGTTAGATTTTTCGAAATAAATACTGAACTGCTCCAATGATTCCTGCAGGTTTCGGGTTGGAACTTCTACTACAAGCACATCAAATTCTTCCTCACGATACGCTTTTTTGTCAAGATTAATTCCCCAAGGATACATTTTAGAGTTGAAGATCACCTTCCACGAATTTTCCATAGGAATGGTCCATAAGCTATATGTTCCCTCTTTTAATAAAGAACCATCCACAAAAATATCTGAATTTGTAGTGAAGATCGTTGCTTCATTAGCACCGGTTCTCCAAACTTCATTAAAAGGCACTAAGGCTCCAAAAATCTCTCTCTCTTTTTTATAAGGTCGGTTGTAAACCACTTCCATTTTAAATGAACCTTCAGAATAAATACTTACATCTTCCGGACTATAGGCTTTTGTAGAATATCGCCAAATTAAAAAGCCACCAATTAGAAGTATTAAAATTCCAATTACCAACTTAACAATTGTAGAATCTGAAAGTTTCATAGTACACGAAGCATTTTATTTACTTTTTCTAAAATTATGCCAATTGCTTTAATATAAAGGATTTTCCTACTTATTAATTTCTAATTGCCGGGGGACAGCTACTAATTTCAGAAAAAAAATGTAATTTTTGCAACACATACATTTTTACTTCGTCTTTTAAGTGATAACCAATTAACCATTAGTAGATTTTGTTAAAGCATCAGCTCATAGAAGATTGTTTGGCTAATAACAGAAAAGCACAATTAGAACTATATAATAGTTATTGTGATGGAATGTTTATAGTTGCCAGCAGATTTTTAAGAGATTCTGCAGAGGCAGAAGACGCTATGCAAGAAGCTTTTATAAAAGCCTTTTCAAAATTGCATCAATTTTCAGGTGAAGTTACGTTTGGAGCTTGGTTAAAGAAGATAGTGATCAATAAATGTCTGGATCATTTGAAAGCTAAAAAATTGGAATTTGTCGCTATTAATGAGCAGGTTTTGGAAAAGGTGGAAGACGAATCTAATGATTGGCTGGTGGATGATGAAATTGGAGTGGAAGATGTGAAGACTGAAATTAATGACTTACCGGAAAAATACAAATATCCGCTCATGTTATACCTTATTGAAGGCTATGATCATGAAGAGATATCAGAGATCTTAAAGATCACACAAGTTGCTTCCAGAACATTGGTTCATAGAGGGAAACAGAAATTGCAGGAAAAATTAAAAGTGTTAAAAAATGGGACGAGATATTAGAGAGCTATTCAAGGAAGATGAGCCATGGACTTCAGATAAGCTAAGCAAGGGGCATGCAAAGCGCTTTGAAGCTAAGTTGGAAAAAGCGCTTCCAAAACAGAAAAAAAGGAACAGTTATACTTTCGTAAAGATCGCGGCCCTATTTATTTTTATAATTGGAATTGGGGCTTTCTTTTTAGATAGAGAGATCCCGAGAAATAACAATATTCCAGTTGTGAGCACTCCAGAAGTAGAGGAGAAAAAAAATGAAACCCCAGTGAGAGAATTTCAGTTAAGCGAGGTGTCTCCTGAATTCAAAAAAATAGAGAATTACTATTTGGCTGGAATTAATTTGGAAATGGCAAAATTAGAGTTGAATCCTTCAAATAAAGCCTTGATTGACTCCTTTATGAGTAAGATGGCTGAACTTAATAATGAATACAAGCGCTTGAATACCGAGTTCAATGAAAACGGTTTAAACGAGCAAACTATTGAAGCTATGGTCCAAAATCTCCAATTTCGTTTGGATCTGTTATATAAGCTCAAGAATAAATTAAAAGAAATTAAACACACTAAAAATACAAGTAATGAAAACTATAAAGTCTAACATATTACTACTGCTTTTCTTGGTCTTTTCAATTGGGATCTCTGCTCAAAATAAAAAGCTGGACAAGAGCTATAAAACAAAAGCAGACGTTACTATTCGCATAGATGCAAAGTATACGAATGTGATCGTAGAGAATTGGGATAAAAATGAAGTTGCAATCGAGGCTTTTTTGGAAGGCGGAGATCTAAAAGGCGAGGCTTTAAAGAATACTTTGAATTCTTGGAAACTAGAAACTTCGGGAACTCCAGATAAAATAGAAATAAACTCTGGTGGAGGAACTTCTATAAATTCAGATCTTGATCTTACCTCTTTAAATGAATCCTTAGGTGGTTTAGGTGAAATGCTAGCGCCAATAATGACAGATTTGATCGCGCCTATGTTGGAGAATATTAGTAAGAATCCGTTGCCATCTGAATTCTATGAAAAAATAGGGAACATGAATTTTGATTATGAAGCCTATAAAAAAGATGGGGATAAATATATGGAGAAGTGGGAGAAAAAGATGGAGAAGAACTTTGGAAAGGATTTCGAAAAATCCATGGAAGCTTGGGGAAAACAATTTGAAAAGAATTCTGAAGTTTGGGAAAAGGACTTTGCTGTAAAAATGGAAGGTTGGGGAGAAAACTTTGAGAAGAAGTTTGGCAAGGATATGGAAGAATGGGGAGAGAATTTTGGTAAGAAAATGGAAGCTTGGGGAGAGAACTTTGAAAAGGACATGGAAGCTAGTCAGAGTATGAAAGATGGTGGAAAAAGTAATCTAAAATTATCCAATCAAGGGAAACGAGTTATAAAAATTAAAATACCCAGAAATGCCAAACTAGATCTTGATGTGAGATATGGAGAATTAAAATTAGGAGAAAGAACCACCAATTTAAAAGCCAATCTCTCACACACAAATTTTAGCGCAAATATTATTGATGGTGAAAACACACAGGTAAAAGTTTCTTATAGCCCAATAAACATCAATCAATGGAATTACGGAGTGCTAAAGACCAATTATGTGGAGAATTGTGAGATAGCGAGCGCTAAAAGCATAAAATTGGTTTCCAATTCCAGTGATGTTACAATTAAGGAGATCACCGAAACAGGAATTCTTTCCGGTACTTTTGGGGAATTAGCCGTTGGCAAACTAGGAGCTGGTTTTATAAATCTGGATATCACTTTAGAAAACAGTGATCTAAGACTATCCTTGCCAAGTGCTCCACTAAATTTTAATTATAATGGCACTCAAAGCAATATAGAATATCCAAAATCCTCCTCTATAAAATCTACCAAATCCTATGATAATGAGATCTTAAATGGGTATTATAGATCCAAGGATGGAAATGGAAGTGTTAACATAAATGCAAGTTTTAGCGACGTATATGTAAAATAAGTTATTTTTGAAAAAAATAGCACGATGCCCACTTCCGATTTTTCAGAATTTCTAAAAGAATGTACCACAGCATTTACACCAGTTTTGGATAAAACATATTCCAAAAGGGATTTTGTTCATATAGATCTTTCTGAAACCAATGAGAAAATTAGAGAAATGCCAATTCCATCGGCAGTTGCGGTTAAAGATTTTATAGATGGCTATGTGTCTTCTAAAAAAGCGAAGATTGCGTACGGAGGTTATAATGAAAAGCGTAACCTATATCAGCGCAGTGTTATCTTTAATAATGACGCTTCTCCTTCAACAAGAAATATACATATTGGTTTAGATCTTTGGGCAGAGACAGGAACTTCTGTTCTCGCGGCGTTGGATGGAACTGTTCATAGTTTTAACAACAATGAAGGTTTTGGCAATTACGGCCCTACAATTATACTAGAACATAACCTGGATGATAGAACTTTTTACACCCTTTATGGGCATTTGAATATGGAATCCATTAAAAAGCTTAGTTTCGGTCAGATCGTAGAAGCTGGGGATAAGATTGGAGCATTGGGTAGTCCAAAGGTGAATGGAGATTATGCTCCGCATTTACATTTTCAGATAATAGAAGATATACAAGGATACACTGGAGATTACCCTGGAGTAGCTTCAGTAGATAAGTTAGAGTTCTATTTAGGGAATTGCCCAGATCCTAATTTGCTACTGAAAATAAGCTAAAGCAAATCGCACTTTAATTTCAAATAAATCATTCTATTGCTTCTTGGTCTTTAAGAACCAAGCAACTGCTGCTGCGGTTACAACTCCCATCACCAAAGCTCCAAAAGTGGCCTGAATGATATACGATTTCAGATTAAAATAAGCTTCCGCCTGTTCTTGATTCATTACCGAGTTCTTCACGCTATAAGCAATTACATTATTAAAATAATCTGGAGTGATATAAGTACTGGTAATGTACTGAGTTAAAGGGGCAAATAGCGTAACTACAATGGTAATTATAATTCCGGCAACAAATCCCTGTCTCCACGTCATTTGTCCATCGTAGAAATTTTGCCGTTTATCCCTAAGCGCCAAAAAGTAAATAAGTACAGCGATAATCCCAAAAAAGTTGGTGTAAATAGCCTGTTTGTCTATGTGTACATCATGCCAACCCATTGCTTTTTCGAAAACCATCCAAAGTAAAGATGCTACAACAAATAGAATTCCCCACTTAATTTCAATTGTAAACTTATTCATCTTTGATATGCTTTGGTTAGATAGATAAAGGTATCAAAAACTTAGGTTTATTTTTCAGCTGAATAAAAAATGCTTTACATCTTCAGAAGTTCTGAAAGTAGTTTCCAAAGTTATTGGAAGTGTTTTCAGAAAGTAAATTTTTAGAAGTTGTCAAACAGAGCTTGTCGAAGTTTTTCGTTGAAAAATGCATTTCGACAGGCTCAATGTGACAATTTGAAATTTAATATTATGCGTCCTTATTTAATTTCTTGGTAAGGAAAAATCCAACAAATAAACCAATTCCGGCCATTAAGAAAATCGTTCCTGGGAATGCTACATCTTCATCTACATTAAAATTATAGGTGAGTATATTAGCAATAAAGATCCCTAATCCAATTCCCATTAAAAGCAAAGCCAGATTAAGTACAAGAACTTTCCAGATAGGGGTTACTCGTTTGCTAGCGCTGTAAAAAATAGAGGCATCTCCTCCTTTATCTATTAATGCCAGTCGCTCTCTATTCCTTGCAGAAATATACAAGTAGAACATTCCGAAAATAACTCCAAAAATGATTGGTAAAATAATAACTTCAGATCCCATGATGATAATTTTTTAAGTTTAGATAATAACTGTTCGTTTTCTAATAGGACGATCAATTTAGAAAACAGGTTACAGGAAATCTTTTATTATTTTTACACTTAATTGTGTAACCATATCCCTTTTACTAGCGTCCTATTAAATAATGAATGAGCCTTCAGACCTTTATTTAATTAAGAGAACATTGGATGGAGATACCAATGCCTATGGGTTATTGGTTAAAAGACATCAAGATTATATATTTAATATTGTGAACAAGATGCTGCGGAATAGGGAAGAGGCAGAGGAGATTGCTCAAGATGTTTTTATAAAGGCGTATAATGTGCTTGAGAGTTATAAAGGAGAGGCTAAATTTTCTACCTGGCTTTATAAAATAGCCTACAGGAAAGCGTTGGACAGCATTAAAAAGAATAAACGAACTAGTAGCTTGGAATTAGTAGAAAATCTAACCGAAGATGCTTCAGCGCATCTAGATACTGGATTAGAAATATTATTACTAGAGGAAAAGCAGGAGATCATAAAAAGCTGCATTTTGAAGCTTCCAGAAATAGAAGCTGCCATTATTACACTTTTTTATTATGAAGAACAATCTGTAAAGGAGATTGCCGAAATCACAGGTCTTTCTGAAGATAATATAAAAGTGAAATTATTTAGAAGTAGAAAATTGTTGTTTTCATTATTAGCTAGTTATTTGAAACCTGAAAAATTTGTAGAAAATGGAAGATGATTTAAAAGAGGAACTTTTCTTCAAGAATTTAATTAAGGAAGCTGGGAGAGAGAAAGCTTCTCAAGATTTCTTTTCGAATGTTATGAAGGGGATCGAAGCTAGGCCTAAAAAGGTTCTTAGCTATGAACCTTTAATTTCTCCAACTGCATGGGGAATGCTATTTATTGGTTCTGTAGTAGCTATACTTGGATTGGTGTTCTTAACTACAGATTTTTCTATGAATTGGAATTTTGGTTTTATGAGATATATTTCGATTCCAAAGATCCAGCTTTCAACCACGATGCTGTATGCAATTGGATTCCTATCCTTGTTTTTCCTGCAAATACCTTTTCTTCAAAATTACATGAAGAACCAATACAAGTAATTGCTTGAAGGCTGATCATAATCAAATAGAATGTCAAACTGTCCCGATAGCTATCGGGACTGTCGAAGTTTTTAGGATTGTGAATTTTTTTATCACATTTTGCCAAGCTCAATGTGACAATTTTAAAGAACTCCATTTCAAACTAAGCCTGTCGAAGTTTTTAGGATTGTGAATTTTTTTATCACATTTCGACAAGCTCAATGTGACAATGGTTAAGAATTCCATGTCAAACTGAGCTTGTCGAAGTTTCTGAGAATTTGAATTTTTTTAAGCACATTTCGACAAGCTCAATGTGACAATTTTTAATTAAAAACTATTAGGTGTGTAAAACAAAAACCCGGCAAGTGCCGGGTTTTTTATTTTATTGATCCAAGACCTATTTATGATTCATGACCTACAAGTACCCAATCTCCTTTGTCTAAAAGAGGAATGGCTTGTTTAAACTTCAGGGTTTTATTTTCTCCACTCATCACATTTTTAATTGTAACCTTGTCATTTCTATTGATCTTTGGTTGATCACGTACAATAGTTTCGGTTACTTGTGGGCGAGATTGCGTTTGTCCTGCAGATCTGCTTTGGGCTGCGCGCTCGTCCATGTTTGGAATTTCTTCCTTAGTGGTTTCAATTTTCTCTCGGCGTCTTGGTTGACGTGCTTCCTGAATACTATTGGTATTCCCTTCTGGAATTTCTCCCTTGAATAAGAAGGAGATCACATCTTTATTTACTTGCTCTATCATTGCTTTAAATAATTCAAAAGCTTCAAACTTATAGATAAGTAATGGATCTTTTTGCTCATGTACTGCCAACTGAACACTCTGCTTTAATTCATCCATTTTACGTAAATGCGTTTTCCAGGACTCATCTATTATGGCAAGTGTAATGTTCTTTTCAAAATCTTTGGTAAGCTGTTTCCCTTCAGATTCGTAAGCTTTTACCAAATTGGTTACCACTTGTAAGCTCTTAGTTCCATCTGTAAAAGGAACCGCAATTCGTTCAAAATTATTTGCAGGATCTTCATAAACCTGTTTAATAATTGGGAATGCAACAGTTGCAGTGCGCTCCATTTTATTATGGTAATGTTGGAATGCCGCTTTATATACAACTCCTGCAATTTTTTGTGAATCCATTTTGGCAAATTCCTCTTCAGAAATTGGAGAACTCATAGAGAAATATCTTATCAATTCGAATTCAAAATTCTTATAATCGTTAGCTGTTTTATTGGTTTCTGTTATCACTTCAGAAGTGTCAAAGATCATATTTGCAATATCTACCTTTAATCTATCTCCAAAAAGAGCGTGGTATCTACGTTTGTAAATAACTTCTCTTTGTGCATTCATTACATCATCATACTCCAGTAATCTCTTACGCACACCAAAGTTGTTCTCTTCAACTTTTTTCTGCGCTCGTTCGATAGATTTTGAGATCATGGAATGTTGAATTACTTCCCCTTCTTCCAATCCCATTCTGTCCATTAACTTCGCAATTCTTTCAGATCCAAATAAACGCATCAAGTTATCTTCCAGAGAAACATAGAACTGTGAACTTCCCGGATCTCCTTGTCGACCAGCACGACCACGTAATTGTCTATCTACACGACGGGAATCATGACGTTCTGTACCAATAATGGCCAAACCACCCGCTTCCTTCACTGCTTTGCTCAGTTTAATATCGGTACCACGACCTGCCATGTTGGTAGCAATGGTCACAATACCCGAGTTACCAGCTTCAGCCACGATATCTGCTTCTTTCTTATGCAATTTAGCGTTCAAAACATTGTGAGGAACGTTTCTTAACTTCAACATTCTACTCAATAATTCTGAAATTTCTACGGAAGTTGTTCCTATAAGAACCGGTCTTCCTGAATTAGAAAGTTTAGTAACCTCTTCTATAACTGCGTTGAATTTCTCTCTCTTTGTTTTATAAACAAGATCTTCACGATCATGTCTTGAAATTGGTCTGTTTGTAGGAATTTCCACCACATCCAATTTATAGATCTCCCATAATTCACCAGCTTCAGTAACCGCTGTACCCGTCATCCCGGATAGTTTGCGGTACATTCTAAAGAAATTCTGAAGGGTTACGGTTGCGAAAGTTTGGGTAGCATCTTCGATCTTCACATTTTCTTTAGCTTCAATAGCTTGGTGCAATCCGTCGCTATATCTTCTTCCGTCCATGATTCTACCTGTCTGCTCATCTACGATCTTCACTTTATTCTCCATCACCACATACTCAGTATCCTTTTCAAAAAGGGTATAAGCCTTAAGTAACTGGCGCATGGTATGGATTCGATCACTCTTCACACTGTATTCACGGAAAAGTTCTTCTTTTTTCTCTACTTCTTCTTCTTTGCTAAGTCCTTGATTATCTATCTTAGCGATCTCCATACCAATTTCTGGCATTACAAAAAAGTCTGGATCATCCTTTCCAGATAAGAATTCAACCCCTTTATCGGTAAGATCTATCTGATTGTTCTTTTCTTCAATAACAAAATATAGTTCCTCATCTACTTTTGGCATCTCACGATTGTTGTCTGCCATGTATTGATTTTCTGTTTTCTGAAGCAATTGTTTAATTCCTTCTTCACTCAAGAATTTAATAAGCGGTTTATTTTTTGGTAAACCTCTATAAACTCTTAGGAGTTGAAGACCACCTTCTTTTGTGTTTCCTGCTGCAATTAATTTTTTAGCTTCAGCTAAAACTTTAGTTAAATGATTTCTTTGTACTTCAACAATATTGTGAATTGCAGGTTTTAATTCCTCAAATTCGTGAATATCACCTTTTGGAATTGGCCCGGAAATTATCAAGGGTGTTCTGGCATCATCTACCAAAACCGAATCCACCTCATCTACAATTGCAAAGTTATGCGGACGCTGTACCAGATCATCTGGAGCGTGAGACATATTATCCCTTAGATAATCGAAACCGAACTCATTGTTGGTTCCATAAGTGATATCTGCATTATAGGCTTTACGTCTTGCAGCAGAGTTAGGTCTGTGGTAATCTATACAATCTATACTAATTCCGTGGAACTGAAAAATTGGTGCCATCCATGCACTATCCCTTTTTGCCAAGTAATCGTTTACAGTTACCAAGTGTACTCCATTTCCACTTAGAGCATTTAGATACATAGGCAGGGTTGCAACAAGTGTTTTACCTTCCCCTGTTTGCATCTCTGCAATTTTACCTTGATGCATGGCCACACCACCAATTAACTGTACATCGTAATGTATCATGTCCCAGGTAATAGGTTTTCCAGCAGCATCCCAAGAATTACTCCAAATAGCATGATCCCCTTCGAGTTCTACATAGTCTTTTTCTGCAGAGATCTCTCTATCGAATGCATTCGCAGTAACTTTAAGTTTTGGGTTGTGTACAAATCTTTTTGCAGTTTCTTTAACGGTGGCAAATGCTTCAGGAAGAATGTCATTAAGAACATTTTCTGTAACAGTATACATCTCATCTTTCAAGGCATCTACTTCAGAATAAATATCTTCATTTCTTGTGATATCTTCAGAAGCATCAGCTTCATTGTTAAGAAGTTCAATTTTTGAGCGAATATCTGCCGTAGCTTCAGCAATCTTTTTTCTAAAGGCAGCAGTTTTACCGCGTAGTTCATCTAAGGAAAGTGCTTCAAATTCCTTCTCCAGCGCTTTAATCTTATCTACAATAGGTTGTATTTCCTTAACGTCTTTCTTGGATTTATCTCCAACGAAAACTTTTAATACAGAATCTAAAAAACTCATAGTTTTTAGTGTTTATTATGGTTCAAATGTACGCAAAAAAAAAGCCTCTTGTGGGAGACTTTTAATATTTGCTTGTTATGTTTTTCTAATATTCATCCTCATTCCAAAGGTAATCTTCGTCTGTAGGATAGTCGGGCCAGATCTCCTCGATAGAATCATATGAATCCCCTTCGTCCTCAATAGACTGTAGGTTCTCTACTACTTCTAATGGAGCTCCAGTTCGAATAGCATAGTCAATTAATTCATCTTTTGTTGCCGGCCAAGGTGCATCACTTAGATAGGATGCTAATTCTAAAGTCCAATACATTGATTTATCGGTGTTTATTTTTTGCAAAAATAATTTTTTTGTTGTAATAGGCAAGTAAAAAATCTATTATTTCGTCAATAATGTTAAGAACATAGTTTAAAATGTCAATTTCTTTATTAAACAGCCATTTTAAAATGAAAATTTTCGATTGAATTACCCCCTCTTTTCAGGGATCCATTTAACCTCATTCGCATGTAGGTCTTTGGACAATTTCCGTGCCAGCACAAATAGATAATCAGACAGCCTATTTAGGTATTGCAATACCAATTCACTAAAGGCTTCAATTTCATAAAGTGCTGTAGCCATGCGTTCTGCACGTCTACATACGCAACGGGCAATATGACATATTGACACTGAAGGGTGTCCGCCAGGAAGCACAAAGTGGGTCATTTCTGGTAGCTCCTCATTCATTTTATCCATCTCTTTTTCCAAAAGTTCAATATCTTCTTCTGTAATAGTTGGAATATTTAATCGCTCCTTTCCGCTCTTTAAAATCGCTTTTTCGGGGTCGGTAGCTAAGATCGCACCTAGAGTAAATAATCTATCTTGTACTCTATTCAATATTTCTCTTGTATGCTCATCTATTTCCTGATCTTTTACTAAACCAATATGCGAGTTCAACTCATCTACGGTTCCGTAACTTTCAATTCTAATATGATGTTTCGGGACTCTGGTTCCGCCAAATAGGGCAGTAGTGCCTTTGTCTCCAGTTTTAGTATATATCTTCATTTTCAATAATGCTTGTGAAGATTCAAAGATACAAACATTGCACAAAGCAGCGCAGGTGTAATAAGATGGAATCTTTTTATGATTTTTAATTTCTTTTAACTAGCTGAAAAATAATTCGATAGTATTTATAATATTCTTGAAGACTAGGATTTATGAATCTTAATTAAGGAGAATTCGAATTGGAATGTTGTTGAAGTAGCAAAAAGATTAAAGCGAGACTATTTAAAATATTGTCTTAAAAAATATTGCTCTGCGGTTAGTCTTTCCTTTTGCGCTTCAGATAGCGCATTCTAAAATCTTTGTTCTTCCTGTTCTTTTTTAGCTTGCTTGCTCTATTCTTATTCCATAAATAGTAGACAAATACAGCAGAAATAATAAGTAAATAGATCCAGGTCTCCCTGTCAAAGTCAATCATTTGAAAGTTGAATTTAATACAAGGTAATAAAATGAATTTTAAAAGCAAATTTCTTATGTGCTAACCAAATTACCATAGTCATGAAAAAAAGAAGATTTATAATTTTTTGTCATTCCGAAGAATTGAGGAATCTCTTTTTTGAATAGAGAGTTTAGCAATAAAGATCCTTCGACATCCCGATAGCTATCGGGACAGGATGACATTTTTTTTCAATTGTCCCTTCGAGCGTCCCGATGGCTATCGGGATCGAGAAGTCGGTTATATTAAATAGGACTATATCCTAATTTGGAAATATTGATCTTATTACATCCTTCGACAGGCTCAGGATGACATTTTTTTTCAATTGCCCCTTCGAGCGTCCCGATGGCTATCGGGATCGAGAAGTCAGGTGTATTTAATAGGACTATAATCTAATTTCGAAATATTGATCTTATTACATCCTTCGACAGGCTACCATAGACGTATTTTATAAGTTGCTGATTTATAACTAATTATAGTTTCTAATTCCTTAGCCATTTTTAATACGTTTTTTGTTCTCATTGCGATAATTCCAAGAATTTGTAAAACACTCCCTTTGGTCTATAAAGCTTTGATTATTTTTAATGATTGTTCATTTTTTTGTTTGTCCAAAAAAACAGAACCAAAAAAAGGACACTTTTTTGTAGGTGTTTCTAATTATGCTACCGCATAATTAGAACCGTACTCCCCCAGCTAAATTTTCTCCAAGGCTTCGAAAATTTTACGCTGGGGAAGCACTACACTGCAAAAAAGAAGTTCTTAAAAACTATAAATCTGCAAAGAACCATCATACGTCAATTTGGTACGCTAGATAAATTTTTTATCACAGGTCTCAGTCTAACATTTTATTTGCAATTGTCCCTTCGAGCGTCCCGATTGCTATCGGGATCGAGAAGTCATTAAAGGATAATTAGAGTTCATTGAGATTCTTCACTACGTTCATAATGACATTTTTTTTTCAATTGTCCCTTCGAGCGTCCCGATTGCTATCGGAATCGAGAAGTCAGTTGTATTAAATAGGACTATATTCTAATTTGGAAATATTGTTTAGGTTTTATCCTTCGACAGGCTCAGAATGACATTTTTTTTCAATTGCCCCTTCGAGCGTCCCCAGAGCTATTTGGATCGAGAGGTCTTAATTTATCGAATTTGAAACTTCCTTTCTAACATCACTTTCCACAATTCCATCTCTAAGTCTAATAATTCTATGAGCATGCTTGGCTACATCTTCTTCGTGAGTTACCAAAATAACCGTATTTCCAGCTGCATGAATTTCATCAAAAAGATTCATGATCTCTAATGAAGTGATGGAATCCAAATTTCCTGTTGGCTCATCGGCAAGAATAATGGAAGGTTTATTCACCAAAGCTCTTCCCACAGCCACACGCTGACGTTGACCACCGGATAACTGATTGGGTTTATGATCCATTCTATCTGCCAGTCCAACATTTTTAAGCACTTCTTCTGCTCGTGCTTTTCGCTCTGCTTTCGAGAAACCAGCATACACCATTGGCAATGCAACATTCTCTAAGGCAGTTGTTCTTGGAAGTAAATTAAAGGTCTGGAATACAAAGCCGATTTCCTTATTGCGAATCTCCGCAAGCTCATCGTCACTCATCTTGCTCACATCATTCCCGTTCAGAATATATTGCCCAGAGGTTGGTGTATCCAGACAGCCTAATAAATTCATCAAAGTAGATTTCCCAGAACCAGAAGGCCCCATAAAGGCAACGTATTCCCCTTTGTCAATTTCAAGATTTATCCCCTTTAAAACTTTAATGATCTCTTGTCCTAATGGAAAATCTCTGGTAATATTGTGAATTTCGATAACCTTGCTCATAGTATGTTCTCGATAAAATTATTGTTTCAATAGGACGTAGACTTCTGCTTTTTGTTACAAGCGGATGATAAAATGCTCTTTTTCTTGTTCTTTTCTGAAGAAAACGATGCCCCAGAAAAAACTATCTATGCTTAGCCTAACTTTTGGATGAGCTTTGATCTCTTCCCAAGCCTCTTCCATTTCGGCAGACCAATGAATATCATCAAATATAAAAACTGAATTATTATGAGCAAAAGGAAATAGCTTGTTTAAATATTTTAAAGTAGGCTTTTTTTGATGATTTCCGTCGAAATATACTAGATCTAATTTATCATTAGCGTTGATAATATCGTCCAATAGATCATCAAATTCTCCAATTTTAAGATGGATATTCTTTAAGTTGAATTTGTTGAAATATTGCTGAGCAATTTTCGCAGTTTCAGTACAACCTTCTAAGGTGGTAAGTTGAATAGAATTATCCAGAGCAATTGCGGCTGAAGCTATCCCAACCGAAGTTCCTAATTCGAGTCCGGTGTTAAATTGAAAGTACGAAACTAATTTATTTAGTAGAATAGCTCTTCTTTCTGAGATTCCAGCATTCTTCGCAATTGCACCAACTTTTCTGTTTTCCGATCTAAACACTCTGCTTCCAGCTCCAAAATCGGTTACTTTAATAATTTGGGAATCTTTAAGAACCGCTTTTATATAAGATCTAATCTTTTCATGTACGGAATTCTCATCTTTTACATATAGGCATTTAGTAAGTAGCCCAAATACAAAAGGCGAATGCACCCCATGCTGATTGGTAGAGCGCAATAGGAATTTTATGTATGCGAGAATTTGATGCAAATTTTATTAAAATTTAAAATCACCTCTCTCCCAATAGCTATCGGGACGCTCGAGGTGACAATGATTTTCAAAACTTCAAACTCGAAACTTTATCAAATAGTTTACTATTAGAAACGACCTCTCGACTCCGCTCGAGGTGACATTTTTTCAAAATTCAAAACCCGAAACCCGAAACCAGAAATCCAAAATCCGAAACATCAAACAATACCAACTAATTTTCAAAATATAACCTCTCTCCCGATAGCTATCGGGACGCTCGAGGTGACATTTTTTCAAAATTCAAAACCTGAAACCAGAAACCTGAAACCCAAAACTCACACCTCACTTTTCACTCTTCACACCTCACCCTTCACTCTTAGGCTTCTTTAGCTCCCAATTCAAAATATCGCTCTGTTTTGTTTTCTATAAAATCCTCAACTTCTTTTAGCTCCATAGATTTTTTTGCAATTTCATTTGAAGATAAATTTTCTAAAAATTCCTGCTGAATTTTTTCTTTCTTCTTCTCTAGATTTGCGATCTCCTTTTCAAGTTTGTTGAATTCTTTCTTTTCGTTGTAGGTAAGTCCGTTGTCTGGTTTTGACTCCGACTTTGTAGCAACATCTTTTACAATAATATTTTTGGATTTTCCATTAGACTCAGCGACTTGGCTATCCTCATATTCGCGATAATCGGAATAATTTCCAGGGAAATCCTCAACTTCAGCATTTCCTTGAAACACAAAAAGGTGATCCACGATCTTATCCATGAAGTACCTGTCGTGAGAAACCACCACTAAACAACCAGGGAAGTCTAATAAGAAATTCTCTAATACATTTAAAGTAACTATATCCAGATCATTGGTAGGTTCATCTAAAATAAGAAAGTTGGGATTCTGGATAAGAACAGTACATAAATAAAGTCTCTTTCGTTCTCCCCCGCTTAATTTTTCAACAAAATCGTATTGTTTTTTACGATCGAAGAGAAAACGTTCTAAAAGCTGTTGAGCCGAGATCTGCCTTCCTTTTTGTAAGGGAATAAAATCGCCAAACTCTCGTATAACATCTATCACTTTTTGTCCCGGCTTGGCTTGAATTCCGCCTTGGGTGTAATATCCAAATTTAATAGTTTCGCCGATAGTTACTTTTCCAGAATCGGGTTTAACGGCTCCGGTAAGTATATTTAAAAAAGTAGATTTTCCAGTCCCATTTTTTCCGATGATACCAATTCGTTCTCCTTTTTGAAAGTTGTATTCAAATTTATCCAGCAATTGCTTGCCTTCATAGCTTTTAGAAATTTTATGGATCTCTACAATCTTGCTTCCAAGACGTTCCATATTAATTTCTAATTGAACCTGATGATCCTTTCTTCTTTTAGAAGCGCGATCCTTGATCTCATGAAAATCGTCTATTCTGGATTTAGATTTGGTGGTTCTTGCTTTTGGTTGCCTGCGCATCCAATCTAATTCCTTTTTAAAAAGCTGCTTTGCTTTATCGGTATTGGTTTGATCTAATTCTATTCTGGCATCTTTCTTATCTAAATAGTAAGAGTAATTCCCTTTATAAGTATATAGATTTCCGTCTTCTAATTCCACGATCTCATTACAAACATTTTCTAAGAAATACCTATCGTGAGTTACCATAAAAATGGTGAAATTCTCTTTTCTGAAAAATTCCTCCAACCATTCTATCATATCAAGATCAAGATGATTGGTAGGCTCATCCAGAATTATAAAATCTGGTTTGCTAAGAAGCATTACCGTTAGCGCTAGTCTTTTCTTTTGTCCTCCGGAAAGATCACCTACTTTTTTATCTAACTGATCCAGTTTCATTTTGAAAAGGATCTGAGTGTATTGTGTTTCAAAATCCCATGCCTGATGCATTTCCATTAGCTCAAAAGCTTTTTGATAAGCATCTGCATCTTCAGGATTTTCTAAAGCTTTTTCATATTGAGCGATCACTCGCATGATCTCGTTATCCGATGCAAATATGGTTTCCTCTACCGTTAGATTGGGATCAAGATCTGGTTCCTGAGCAAGAAAAGCCGAAGTGATACCCTTTCTGTAAACCACCCTTCCATCATCTGGAGTTTCGGTGCCGGCAAGTATATGTAATAAGGTGGTTTTTCCACTTCCATTTTTTGCGACAAATCCCACTTTTTGTCCTTCATTGATTCCGAAGGAAATATTAGAGAAAAGTTGTAGTTCCCCAAAGGATTTCGCAATATTTTCAACCGATAAGTAATTCACAGAATAAATTTTTTGCAAAAATAGCTAGAATTTGCCGAGTTAAAAGAAGATTAGTTTTATTATTAGTTTACAACTGCTATATTTGTTTATAAAGTTTGGCTTTAATGGGCCAAATTATATAACAGAAATCCTTAATCTTGTGCTCTATATCTAGTTTTATTGAATTTATCTACATCGATCTCCGCTTATGAAATATAAATTATTGGGTTTCATTGGAATTGTTGTTTTATGTTTCACTTCCTGCATTCCTACCAAAAAGATCACCTATTTACAGCAAAATGAAACTGCCGTAGATAGTATTATTGAAATTCAGCGTCTTAAAAAACCATATAGGATACAGATAAATGATCTTTTAAGTATTCGGGTAAAAGCCTTGGACCAGGAATTAGTTGGAATGTTTAACCCTATTAATGAAGAGAATTCAAATGCTACCGGCGAAGAGCGTTTATACTATGATGGATTTTTAGTTGATCCACATGGAAATATTCGAATTCCTACATTAGGAGAGATCAATGTCATGGGTTATACCGTAGAGGAAGTTAGAGATCTCATCGAGAAGGAATTATTGGAAGAATATTTTAAAGATGAAGCTAACATTTTTGTTACCGTTAAATTAGCTGGAATTCGGTATACCACTTTAGGAGAAATTAGTGCCGGAAGTCAGGTAGTATATAAGGAACAAGTGACTATAATGGAGGCTGTGGCTAATGCAGGCGGTATAACTGAATATGGGGATATGACCAATGTGAAGATCATTCGCCAATATCCGGGAGGAGAAAAAATACATTCTATAGATCTTACTAGCATAAGTGCAACTAAAAGTCCCTATTATTATATACAGCCAAATGACTTGATCCTTGTAGATCCATTGCCTCAAAAAGCATTGGGACTAGGAACAACTGGTTTATCTACTTTAAGGGATCTAGTTGGTATAGCGACTCTTTTAACCTCTGTGATCTTAATTTTTACTCGATAAGTTATGGCAAATGAAGATGATCACATATCCGATGTAGGCTCCACTTTCGATTTTAAGGGGTTTATATTAAAAATTTTTAGTTATTGGCAGTTGGTGTTGGTATCAGTTGCTATTAGTTTGGGAGTGGCTTATTACAATAACGTTCGAAAATTACCTGTCTATCAATTAGGAAATTCAATTTCAATTAAGGACGATCAAAATCCTTTTTTCTCGGCCAATACAAGTCTTACTTTTAACTGGGGAGGGGTATCAGATAAAGTAACTACTGCTACTACTATTTTACAATCCAGATCTCATAATGAGCAGGTGGTTTCAAAACTTCAGTATTACCTTCAATACTTAGTAGAGGGAGAATACCAACGTGTGGATGCTTATGGGAATACGCCTTTTCTAGTTAAAGTAGATACTAGTAGGTTCCAAGCAATAAACTTACCTATTAGTATAACTTTTAAAGACGAAAACACTTTTAACCTAAGTGCTGATATACCTTCAACGATTACTACTCAAAGCTATGGCTCCAAGGAAAAGGGCTCAATGAATTTAGAACCTCAAGAATTTAGCAGGAATTTTAAAGTTGATGAGAATATTGAACTGCCATTTTTTAGCGGAACTATAATACGAACAGGGCAAGCATTACAGGCAGGGAAACCTTTTTATATTAACTTCATGAATTTCGATGGAGCTGTAGGCCAATATAGAGGAGTATCCATTGGGGCAGATAATATGAATGGTTCCATGTTAAATCTATCGATGACAGGAGGTAATAAAACCAGGATCGTGGAATATTTAAATGGGACGGTAGCCGTTCTAAGTGAGAATATGCTCGCACGAAAAAATTTATTCGCTACCAAGACCATTCGTTTTATAGATAGTAGCTTGGCGGTAAAATCCAGGGAATTAAAGGTTGTAGAAGATGAATTAAATGATTTTAGGAATGAGAATGCGATCTTAGATATTTCAGCAGAAAGCTCAGAGATATCTGCGAAATTAGCGGGATTGGATGTACGAAAAGAGGATATTAGAAGGCAGTTAGCTTATTTTAATACACTTCAGAATTATCTGGAAACTAAAACAGATTATAGCAATGTGCCGGCGCCATCTGTTGCTGGGATCACCGAGGGAAGTATTACAGCAGGAGTGGGTAAGATCTTGGAATTATCTCAGGAACGAAGTAAATATCAATATTCAATAAAAGAAGGCTCTCCTGTTTTTGCAGATATAGATAGGCAGATCAATTCAATAAAAACAGTGCTTTTAGAGAATATTAAATCTTCTACTGGCTTATTGCAGGGAGAGATAAGAACAATTAATGGTCAAATTGCACAATCTGAAAGCGCAATTAAAAAATTACCTCAAGAGGAACAAGACCTTTTAAAGATCCAACGTAAATATAGCATCAGTGAAAAGACCTATAATCTATTTCTTGAAAAGCGAAGTGAAGCGGCACTGATCAAGGCTGCTAATGTGAGTGATGTAATGATAATAGATGGCGCTAAAGACACAGGTGGTGGACAGATCGGGCCTAATACTCAATTAAATTATGTGATGGCACTTTTGGTGGGAGCAGTAATTCCGCTGGTTTTTGTCTTTCTTCTGGTTTTCTTGAATACCAATGTTTTAAATGCTCAAGAAGTATCTCGACTTTCTCCAATACCAATATTAGGCTTGATAGGTAAGAACAAAGCAGATGCCAATTTGGTAGTCTTTGAAAAACCGAAATCTGCAATTGCCGAAAGTTTTAGAGGCATACGGAGTAGTTTACAATTCATGTATAAGAAACAAGGGGTCACCGGCACAAAAACCGTGATGATCACATCATCTGTTTCTGGAGAAGGAAAAACATTTTGTGCCATGAACCTGGCTACGGTATTTGCACTTAGCGAAAAGAAAACGGTTTTGCTAGGACTCGATCTACGTAAACCGAAGATCTTCGATGATTTTGAATTGGACAATGATCTTGGAGTTGTAAATTATTTAATAGGTAATAATAGCGTAGATGAAATTGTTCAACCAAGTAAGATCCCTTATTTAGATGTAATTACCGCAGGAGCAATTCCTCCAAATCCTTCTGAATTATTGATGAGTGACCAAATGGAGGTGCTCATGAATGAATTAAAGGAGAAATATGATTATATAATAATGGATACCCCGCCAATTGGGATCGTTGCCGATGCAATGAACCTGGTAAAATACGCCGATGCTACCTTGTTCTTGATAAGACAAGATTATACCAAAAGAGGGATGTTAGAGTCAATCAATGAAAAATACCATAAAGGAGAAATAAAAAATATCAGCTTTGTGCTCAACTACTTCCAGCATCGTGCAAAATATGGCTATGGCTATGGCTACGGATATGGCTATGGTTACGGATATGGCTACTCCTATAATAAATATAATGCTTACGGGGAAGGACCAAACAAAATTGCTCAACTTAAAAAGTTGTGGAGAAAAGCGATGAGGAATTTTGAGTAAGAATGAAGTTGTGAGTGGTCGGTTTTCAGTTGTGGGGTTGGTTAATTTTATAATTAATATATAAAGTAAGGTTTGAAGACTTATAAGGATCTTGATATTTATAACTTGGCATTTTTATATGCGGTAGAAGTGCATAAAATTTCTTTGAAACTGCCGAAATTCGAACTTTATGAGCAGGGAAGTCAAATAAGAAGATCTTCGAAAAGTATAAAAGATAATATAGTTGAAGGATACGGAAGACGGACTTATAAACAGGATTTTATAAAATTTTTAATATATGCCCACGCCTCTTCGTTAGAATGTTATTCTCAACTAGAAATGATTGATGAATTATACGATTTTCCTGAAATTAAAGAACTGAAACATAATTATGATAAGTTAGGGGGCAAGATATATTCGTTTATTCAATATGTAGAAAATAATTGGAAAACCTGACCGACAACCAATAACCGCCAACTGAGAACCCATTACCAATGAGCGAAGCGAATAACAATGACTGGCTATACGAAATAACCCCTAAACGGAAATTTATAGATCTCAACTTCCAGGAGATTTGGCGTTATAGAGATCTTTTGATACTTTTTGTTAAACGGAATATAGTTACCGTTTATAAACAAACTATTCTTGGTCCGCTTTGGTATTTTATACAACCAATGTTTACTGCGATCACTTTTACCTTAGTATTTAATAATATTGCGAATATTCCAACGGGTGATGTCCCTCCATTTTTGTTTAATCTAACAGGAATTACAGCATGGAATTATTTTAGTCAGTGTTTAACAGGAACTTCAGATACCTTTAGGGCGAATGCAGGGATATTTGGGAAGGTATATTTCCCAAGAGTTATCATGCCACTTTCTAATGTCATTACCAACTTATTCAAATTTGGAATCCAACTTTTGGTGTTGGTAGTTTCTTATATCTATGTGGTATGGAGTGGGGTGGAAATAAGTCCAAACCTCAATCTTTTGTTGCTTCCGGTTTATATTTTAATGATGGCTATGCTTGGATTGGGATTGGGAATGATCATTTCAGCATTTACTACTAAATATAGAGACCTTACAGTTCTAGTGGGATTTGCAACCTCTTTATTAGTTTATTTTTCAGCAGTTCCCTATCCTTTAAGTGAGGTGGAGAATAAAATGCCAGATTATGCGTGGATCGTTCAATATAACCCTCTTACCCAAATTATTGAAGGCTTTAGGTATATGATTTTAGATGTGGGGAGTTTTAGTTGGTTTGGATTTTTCTACACCTTAATCATTTCAATTATTCTTTTTCTTTTTGGCCTTATAGTGTTTAATAGAACAGAGAAGAATTTTATAGATACAGTTTAATTAAATAATAAAATATCTAAGTAATATATAAATACATGTCTTCTAATAAACCCATCCCACTTTTTTGGTGGAGCGAAATAAAATTTCTTTTTAAAAAAAAGGAGAATTATGGAGATCTGTTATCAAAATATTTAGTTGAAAAAATATCTGGAAGAAAGGTAAAATGGGTTCATCCTAAAAAACAGCCCTGGTATAAATGGGATAAAAGAAATTATGTTACTATAGGAAGTGTAATTCACCATGCTTCCAAAGATAGTATTGTGTGGGGAAGCGGAATTATCGATAAAAAGCAATTTATCAAAAAAGCAGATTTCCGTGCGATTCGCGGTCCTCAAACCAGAAAATATTTGCTAGAACTAGGTTATGAGTGTCCCGAAGTTTACGGAGATCCAGCTTTGTTACTTCCAAAATATTATCATCCGGAAGTGGAGAAAAAACGCAAAATAGGGATTATTCCACATTATCATGATTTTAAATTTGTTTTAGAAAATTATAAAAATGATCCTGAAATCCTGGTGATCGACCTTATGACTCTGGATGTGGAAGAAGTTACCAGACAAATACTGAGTTGCGAAAAAACAATTTCCTCTTCTTTGCATGGAATAATAGTTTCTCACGCTTATGGAATTCCAAGTATTTGGGTGGAGTTTTCAAATAAAATCTTTGGAGATGGAATTAAATATCGAGATTACTTGGAATCTTTGGAGATTCCTTTTTATCAGGCAGAATTTCTGGATAAAAAAATGCCTTGGCAGAAAATTGAGGATATGTTTGAAAAATATCCAAATCTACCTGAAAATTCAAAAATAAATGAATTGCAACAAGGTTTGATGAAAAGTTGCCAGTTTTAAATAAATTACAGTTAATGAGATCGTATCGGCAAAAGACTTGCGAAAACAATAAACCACAAACAATGAACAACCAGTTGTCATTATAATTTCTAAATTGCCGTTTTATTAAAGCCATGTCCAAAGATCTGAATCAGGAAAAAAATAAGCTACATTACGAAGCATTATATGCCAATTATCCCATCAGCAATATTCTTCATTGGATCAATAATTTAGATGAATTTCTCGACTCTGCTACTACTACTGAAACCAGTTGGTTTGGATTATATCAGAATAATTTTAGGAAAAAAATAAAGGGAAAGAAAGTATTGGAAATGGGCTGTGGAGATTGTACCAATGCAGCAGTAATGGCTGCTTTGGGAGCCGAGGTTTTTGCTAATGACATAGCATCAGTAAGTGGTGAAATTGTTAGAAAGCTAAACGAAAATTATACTTTTAAGCATCCTATTATTTTTGTAGAAGGGGATTTTTTAGAAAATAACTTACCTCCCAAAAGTTTTGATTTTGTGGTTGGAAAAGCTTTTTTACACCATTTGACCATTCCTGTAGAAAAATTATTTTTAAAAGAAACTGCAAGATTGTTGAAATCCAATGGGGAAGCACGTTTTTTTGAGCCAGCAGTAAATTCTATATTATTGGATGAAATACGTTGGCATATCCCGATTGGGGGTAGGCCTTCTAAATTTAATAAGGCTAAATTTAAGATATGGAAAGATAACGATCCCCACCCAGATAGAACTTTTAGTTCTGCCCATTTCGAGAAAGCGGGTAAGGAATTTTTTGAAAATGTAAAAACGATACCTTTAGGTGCGCTGGAACGTTTCAGTCGCTTGATGAAATGGGGTAAAAAACAAGCTGAGTACAAACGTTGGGCTTTTAAAAAAGAAACCAAACTTCCAGCAAGCCTAAATAGAACACTTGCCCGAGGGCAAGTGATAATTTACAGAAGGCCAATATCTTAAATCTCGGAGCTGAATTGTAGATTTTGAAAACATTAAAATGAAATCAAAAATTAAGGATTTATTAAACAAAATGCCCTACATAAAGTTTTTGCAGGACGAAAACAATAAATTAAAAGCACAGTTAAAGGCAGAAAATGATGTTATGATGTTCCCTCCCGGGCATTATTACTCCCCGATATTTTCTATTCATGAAATAAAAAAACACGAGCAGAGGATTTGGAAGGAAAAGCTGCCAGATGTTATTCCGGGCATATATTTAAACACAAATTATCAACTTCAGTTAATAAGAGATTTAAGCGAATACTTTTCGGAAATGCCTTTTATGGCGCAACCACAAAATGAGTTGCGCTTTTATTTTGAAAATGATTATTATTCCTATACAGATGGAATCATTTTATATTCCATGATTCGATATTTCAAACCAAAACGTTTAATAGAAGTCGGATCTGGTTTTTCTTCCGCGCTTATGATGGATACCAATGAACAATTCTTCGATGGTGCCATTCATCTAGAATTTATAGAACCCAATCCCAAAAGGCTTTATTCTCTATTTAAAGAAAGTGATAAAGCAACTATAAAAGTAACCGAAGATTTGGTACAACATATACCAGTATCAAAATTTCAGGAATTGGAAAATGGGGATATCTTGTTTATAGATAGCTCGCATGTGGCAAAAACGGGAAGTGACCTTAATTATATTTTGTTCGAAATTTTACCAAGTTTAAATAAAGGAGTGCTTATTCATTTTCACGATATTTTTTATCCGTTCGAATATCCAAAAGAATGGGTGTATGGCGGAAGAAATTGGAACGAAAATTATATTTTAAGAGCTTATTTAATGAATTCCGATTCTTATAAAATTATTTATTTTTCAGATTTTATGCATAAAAAACATCCAGATTCTTTTACAAATATGCCACTATGTTATAAAAATACGGGAGGGGCCTTATGGTTGGAAAAAATTTAGATAAACCGGATGGAGATATTATTGTGAGTATTTTTATGCTTACGTATAATCAAGAAGAGTATATTGCTCAAGCTATAGAAGGGGTTATAGCGCAAAAGACAAACTTCAAATATCAGTTAGTTATCGGTGAAGACTTTAGTAGCGATGGAACTAGGGAAATATGCTTAGATTTTGCTGAAAAGAATCCGAATAAAATCAAGCTACTTTTAAATAAAAAAAATATTGGTCTAATTGCTAATTATATACAAACTTATGCCCATTGTAAAGGTAAATATATTGCTATTTGTGATGGAGACGATTATTGGATAGACCCACTTAAGTTACAGAAACAAGTCGATTTTTTAGAAGCTAATCCAGACTATAAGATAGTCTATACCCATAATAAAAATTTATTTCCATCAGGTAAAGAAAATGAAAGACTTAAAAACCAACAACCTATTTCTACATCATTCAAAGATTTAATATTTAATAATTACATACCATCGGTAACCGTATTATTTAAGCGAGAAAGCTTGACAAAAAATATGAAAATGTGGATATTAAAATATCCTTATGGAGATTGGCCCACTTATCTTTACGTTTTGAGAAATGGTGGAAAAATTCGTTTCTTAGATGATGTTACCGCAGTTTATCGAAAAGATTTTGGAACTTCTACTGCCTTAAGAAAAAAAAGAAGTAAGATTGGTGAAATCAATCTTGCTATATTGAAAGATATCTTTGAGGATCCAGAATTTGCCAATAGAAAAGAGTTGATTAAGGCAAGTATATTAAATTATAAAACAGGTTTAATGGCTAGCTATAATAAGGACTATCAATTTTTTAGATCATTTTCTATCCTATGCGCTTTGATTTTTGGAGGTAGGTGGAATGCCTTAAAAATTTATTTTTACTCTTTAAAAAGTACAATTTTAAGTTAAAAAATTGAGACGAAATTTTAATTATTTTTTTGCAAATTTGAAATTTAGATTATATAATCTGAAAAATGCACTTTTTAACAATGTAGTTAGGAAGCAAAATAATAATTATAAATGTATTCCAATAATTATTATTAGTTATAATCAGCTCTGCCATTTAAGAAATTTAATAGACTATTTGAGGAATTCAGGATATAGAAATATTGTAGTGATAGATAATAATTCCTCCTACAAGCCTTTATTGGATTATTTAAATAAACTAAATAAAGATATTATAGTTCATAGATTAAATAAGAATTATGGATATCGGGTGTTTTGGAATAGAATCGATATTTTTTCAAAATATACTAAAGGCTTCTATGCAATTACCGATCCCGACATATTACCTACTAAGGATTGTCCAGAAGATTTTTTAAAACATTTCAAAAAAATTCTTAAACACAATTCTCAAATCGATAAAGTTGGATTTAGTTTAGAACTTAATAATATACCGAACACTAATCCCCTGAAAGATGAAATTTTGAACTGGGAAAATAAGTATTGGCAAAAAACTGATAAAAAGGGTAACTTCCTTGCCGAAATAGATACTACTTTTGCACTTTATAGACCAGGAAGGCCATTTGTGAGTTATAAGGGAATTAGGACTAAATATCCTTATAGTGCTCATCACAAAGGTTGGGAAATTGATGCCAATAATTTAACCGAAGAACAAAAGTATTATTTGGAAACGGCAAATAGTTCTAGTTCATGGAATAAGAAATAAATAACAGAAATAATTTATCAATAGCGAATTGATGCTGAAAAAATTAGGTAAAAAAATCATTTCAAAAAATGCAAAGAATTGGTTCTATGATTTTTATTCTGAACTTATAAGGGAAAACCATCGTGAAAAATCTCTGATGAGGGAACAAGAAATCCAGGCTGTTGAACTAGAAGAGAAGCATCTTAAAAACCTTATATTCCTTCCCAATAGGTTGAGTTTACTTGAAAAATTATCGAAAGGTGGAACCGTCGAAATTGGTGTTGATACTGGGAGTTTTTCAAAATTAATATTAGAGTACAACAAACCAAAAAAAAAACATTTAATTGATACTTGGGATTCCCAAAGATATAATCAGTATAAAAAAAATATAGTAGGAGAAAAATTTAAAAAAGAAATTGCTTCAGGCCTAGTTGAAATAAATTTAGGATATTCCACCAAGGTGGCTTCCCATTTTAAAGATGATTATTTTGACTGAATATATATTGATACCGATCATAGTTATGGGACTACCCGAAATGAACTGAATTTATATTGCTCAAAGCTTAAAAAAGGTGGTATTATTGCTGGACATGATTATGAAGTTGGCCATTGGAATAGTATGGTGAAATTTGGGGTGATAGAGGCAGTACATGAATTTAGGTGGTCCATAATTGGGAATTTATTTATTTAACCATGGAGAACCGCTCTCATAACAATCTTGCCATCCGAAAGTTATAATTTTATTGATTTCACCAAAACATACTGAAAGCAGAAAAATGAGTGTTATTTTAAAAGCTGAAAACATTTCTAAACAATACCGCTTGGGTACGGTAGGCACCGGCACATTAACTCATGATTTCAACCGTTGGTGGCATCAAATGAGGGGAAAAGAAGATCCTTATCTAAAGATAGGGGCTGTAAACGATCGTGCTGGCAAAGCAACCGAAGACTATGTTTGGGCTCTACGGGATATAGATTTTGAAGTTAGAACAGGTGAAGTTTTAGGGATTATAGGCAAAAATGGTGCTGGGAAATCCACATTGCTAAAAATATTATCTCGGGTTACCTCTCCAACCACTGGGAGTATTAAAACTAAGGGTAGAATTGCATCGCTTTTAGAAGTAGGTACTGGTTTTCATGGAGAACTCACGGGAAGAGAAAATATCTTTATGAACGGGGCAGTATTAGGGATGAGTAAAATTGAAATTAAAAATAAATTGGATGAGATTATAGCTTTTTCTGGCTGCGAGCGATATATAGACACACCGGTTAAACGTTATAGTAGTGGGATGACGGTTAGGTTGGGTTTTGCCGTGGCTGCCCATTTAGAACCTGAAATTTTGGTGGTGGATGAAGTGCTGGCCGTTGGCGATGCCGAGTTTCAGAAAAAAGCCATAGGTAAAATGAAGGATTTATCACAAGGCGAAGGAAGGACGGTACTGTTTGTTAGCCACAATATGATTAGTATTAAAAACCTATGTACCCGATGTGTTTTACTTGAAGATGGTACTATGGCGGCTTCAGGAAATGTGGAAGATGTAATAGATCAATATTTGTCTAGTGCGAGGCATATAAGCAGGAAAGAAACAAAAATAACCAATAAGCATCGTCGTGGAGAAACCTCAAAACAGATAGAGTTAACAAATGTACGAGCTATAGAAAAACATAATCTTGTTAGAGGAGAACTTATTTTTGAAATCGATTTGAAACGCAATGTGAAAGTTAAAAAACCAGTTATGCTAACAGGTACTATTTGTAATAATAAAGATATGGCCCTAGGGTCTTTCTTTTCGAAATCTTTCCAAATGGAAAAAGAAAATCAACAACTAAAACTTTCCATTTTAAATCATAATTTATCTGTTGGAGAATATTATCTACACTTTTCTATTTCCAAAGGCTCTTTAGAAGAAGGAAATATTGAAGTGCTGGATCATGCCTATGAAGCCATTGCTTTTGAAATCTATAATGAAGGTTTTGAAAATGATTATTTAGTGCGGTGGAACATGTATTGGGGGGATGTTTTTTTTCAATCTGATGTTAAGCTCACATAGCACCAAATACATATAAAAATGAATAGATTTATTCTTCTCCAGAGATTAATTGATAAATACAATTTCAAAACATATTTGGAAATTGGAACTTTTCACGGTCGCTCTTTTTTTCCTTTAAAATGTAAAAGTAAAATTGCGGTAGATCCAGATTTTCGATTTTCAGATAAGGATAAAAGAGAATGGAAATTAAAGAACTTATGTAATTTTCGTAATCGCTATTTTGAAAAAACTAGTGATAATTTCTTTAAAGAAGATAAAGATTTTTTAAATAATTTCGGTAAAATCGATCTTATATTTATTGATGGATTGCACACTTTTCGTGCTAGTTTAAATGATGCATTAAACTCCTTGAAATATATTTCTGTGTGTGGTTTTATTGTGATGCATGACTGCTATCCGCCTCATAAAGCAGCTGCAACACCTGCAAGTTCTTTAGACGATGCCGAAGAGATGAATTTAGATGGCTGGACAGGTGAATGGTGTGGAGACGTTTGGAAAACAATTGTTTATTTAAAAGAAAAATATGGGAATAGTTTGAAAGTAAATACACTCAATGCAGATTATGGTCTGGGTATAATTCAAATGGAAAACTCCAATTTCGATTTAGAAATAGATCAGGAGTTATTCGATAGAATTACTCAAATGAAATATGAAGAGGTTACTGATAAATTCAATGAACTATTAAACCTGAAAGAGGTTAATGAATTGGAACTAATTTTATAATAGGATTTTATTTAAGAAATTAAACTTTTTATGCTCGCCATTGTAATCCCATTTTATAAAATTGAATTTTTTAAAGAATGTCTAGAATCCTTGGCGACTCAAACACATCAAGGTTTTAATCTATATATAGGTAACGATTTTTCGCCAGATGATCCAAGCGAATTAATTTCAGAATTTAGAGAGCGATTAACTTTGACCTATAAAGTATTTGAGAAAAATCTAGGGAGTATTTCACTTACACAACATTGGGATAGGTGTATCAAAATGACTAGGGAAGAAGAATGGGTTATGATATTGGGCGATGACGATGTACTGGAGCAATATGTGGTAGAAGAGTTTTACAAGAATTATTCGGATATTAATGTAAAAGTGAATGTTATTCGTTTTGCTACGTTAATTATAGATGAAAATACTCAAAAGACTTCAAAAGTATTTACCCACCCACAATGGGAAATGCCCGGAGATTCTGCTTTTAGAAGAATTTGCGCGCATACCCGAAGTTCCCTTTCAGAACATATATTTAAGAAAGAAGTCTATAAAAAACATGGGTTTTATAATTTCCCCTTGGCTTGGCATAGTGACGACCGGGCCTGGCTGGAATTTACAGAAGGAAAGCACATATTTACCATTAATGAAGCAATCGTATATATTAGAAATTCTGCACTAAACATTTCTGGGAAGACCGATAACGAGGAAGAAAAATATACTGCGAGTTTAGCATATTATAGGTACTTGCTTCAAAAACAATTGCATCAGTTTACAAAACCTCAAAAATTGGAGGTTGCCAGAAAGCATATTCTTTTGGTACAAAAATCGAGACCTGTAAATTTCGCAGAATGGATTAGAGTTTCGAAAATTTATATTTTAAACGCTGATCAAAAGGCATATTTGCATATTTTAAGACTTTTGTATTACAGACTTAAAGTGGTGTTGGAAAGGAAACATATTAAAGATTATAAAAAAAATCATTGAGAAAGGAAGAAAGTTATTTTCAATTTTTTTTCTAAACACAACAAAGATTAAGTTTCAAGTATTTTTTTATTTATAGAACCATTATATTTTTATAAAAATAATTTCGATATGTTTTTTAACAAATAATTACTTTCAAGAAAATTAAAATTTAATGTTATTTAATTCCTTAGATTTTGCCATTTTTCTTCCTATTGTTTTTGTTTTATATTGGATAGTTCTTGATAAAAAAATAAGATTTCAAAATATATTATTACTTATTGCTAGCTATGTTTTTTATGGCTGGTGGGATGAGAAATTCTTATTATTAATTATACTTAGTACACTTGTAGATTTTTTTGTAGGACTCCAGTTGAGTACACAGGAAAATAATACCAAAAGAAGATTATTACTCTGGACGAGTATTCTTTTTAATTTGGGATTGTTAAGTTTTTTCAAATACTCCAATTTTTTCATTGATAATTTTAGGGAAGCATTTAGTTTCATGGGGTATCAGTTTAATACATGGTCCTTGAAAATCATCCTGCCTGTAGGAATAAGTTTTTATACTTTTCAAACTCTTAGCTATACTATAGATGTATATAGAAAGAATATTTCACCTACAAAAAATTTCATTGTTTTTGCAAGTTTTGTAAGCTTTTTTCCCCAGTTAGTTGCTGGTCCTATTGAGAGAGCTAAAAGTTTACTTCCTCAGTTTTCGAAAAAAAGAATTTTCAATTATAACCAAGCTTCTGAAGGCTTAAAACAAATTTTATGGGGTTTATTTAAAAAAATTGTAATCGCAGATAATTGTGCCGAATATGTGAATATAGTATTCGATAATCCTTCTCATCATGATGCAAGTGTATTAATGCTAGGAGCCATATTGTTTGCCTTTCAGATTTACGGTGATTTTTCCGGATATTCAGATATAGCTATAGGAAGTGCTAAACTATTTGGATTTAAATTAATGCAAAATTTTGCGTATCCATATTTCTCAAGAAATATAGCTGAATTTTGGAGAAGGTGGCATATTTCCCTTTCAACTTGGTTTAGAGACTATGTTTATATTCCATTAGGTGGAAGTAAGGGCAATAAACTTTCGCAGATTAGAAATGTTTTTATAATTTTTATCCTCAGCGGTTTTTGGCACGGAGCTAATTGGACTTTTATTTTTTGGGGTTTTTTAAATGCATTGTTCTTTCTTCCTTTATTGTTAACTAAAAGAAATAGATTACATCTAGATAGTATTCATTCACACGGTTTTATATCGATGGTGAATAATTTTTTTAAAATTAGTGCTACTTTTTTTGTAACTGTTATTGCTTGGATATTTTTTAGGGCTGATAATTTATCGAATGCCTTTCAATATATTTATAATTTAGCGAGTCCGAGTATTTTTACAATTCCCAAATTAGATACCACTATCGCAACCAAAATATTATTGTTGTTTATTTTATTCATGCTTATAATAGAGTGGATCTCCAGAAAAAAGGAATTTGGTTTATCACGAATATTTCAAAATCAACCACAAATTTTAAGATGGGTATTTTATTCGTTGATCATATGCTTAATAGGATTATTTATGCCAACTAAAGAATCACCATTTATATATTTTCAATTTTAAATGAAGAAATTCCTTGTTAAAATAGTATCCTTCTTACTCATTTGTTCGCTCATATATTGTAGTGTTATTTATAGTGTAGGAAACTCTATTGAGGGACAATCGGCATTTAATATCCAATACATGCGGGGTAGTTCTGGACATACTTATTCGAGATTGGAAGATGCAAAAGTAGTGAGAGATTTAGACATTCTTTTTATAGGTACTTCTTTAACTTTTAGGGGTTATGATACACGCATATTTGATCAAGAAGGTATTAAATCATTTAACTTAGGAACTGCAGGAGAAACACCACAACAATCAGAATATTTATTAAAAAAACACCTTAAAAATATAAGCCCCAAATTGGTGATTTATGAAATAAACCCGGAGTGGTTTGGGAACAATGGATCTGGCTCTGCAATAGATATTATCTCTAATATGAAATTTTTAGATTTAGCTTCATTAAGAATGGCAGTCATTACTCATGATATTCAAGTTTTTAATACATATGTATATTCGTTAATGACATCTATTTTAGATAATGAGAATTATTTAGAACTAAATGAAAAAAATGGGCAAATTTACATTAAGAATGGAGGATTTGTAGAAAGCCCATTAAAAATGTATCATCCTGAATCATTTGGAATTAAAAGGTTAAAAATTAAAGATCAACAGTTGTCGGCTTTTGAGAGGAGTTTAAATTTTTTAAAGGATAAAAATATTTCAGTAATTTTAGTGAGACCACCTATTACCCAGACGCTTTATACTTCTTTTAGTAATAACAATAAGATTGATAAGTTGTTTTCTTCTTATGGAGAATATTATAATTTTAATAAAAGAATTAAATTAAACGACTCACTACATTTTAGTGATGCTAGACATCTTAATCAAGATGGTGTAATTACATATAATAATTTTTTTATTGAATTTTTAAAGAAGGAAAAAATTATTTATAATTAATATTTAATGAATATAAACCACAATCCTTTAGTGTCCATATTAATCCCTGTTTATAATAGGGAGGAACTAATTGGAGAATCATTAGATTCGGTACTCACTCAATCCTATAATAATTGGGAATGTATAATTGTTGATGATGGTTCTACAGATAATTCTCTAGAAATAATAAAAGGATATTGTGAAAGGTCTCCAAAGTTTAAATTTTACAAGCGACCAAAAGATAGAATTAAAGGAGCAAGCTCTTGTAGGAATTATGCTTTTGAAAAATCTAAAGGCGAATTAATTCAATATTTAGACTCAGATGATTTGTTGGGTGCAGAGAAATTATTAGAGCAATTAAAGTTTTATTCTAACTCCTCCTCCTCAGATAATCTTGCATTATTTACCTGTAAATGGGGTTGGTTTAGTGATAAATCTGATCTTAGTAAAAGATTTAAAAAAATCTATTTTTCATATAATAACTTTAAAAAGCCAATTAATTTATTAAGGACCTTGGGTTATTATAATGAGTACCTTCCTTTGCACAATTATTTAATTCCAAAAGATTTAGTAGTAAAGACTGGTTGTTGGAATGAAAATCTCTCTAATAATGATGATGCCGAATTTATTACAAGAGTTATTTTAAATACTCAGAAAATTATATTTGTAGAAAATGCTTCTGTTTTTTATCGGCTTACAAATAATAATAATTTAAGTACATTAAATTCTGAAGAGAAGGCGTTAAGTGCTATAAAAAGCTGGCAATTAATAAATAGTTACTTTAACAAAAACACTAGCAAAACTGAAGTATATGTTCAGAATGCATTATTTAACCTTTATCTTGAACTTCTAAATACTTTTCCAGAACTAGTCATAAAACATAAAAAGTTATTTGATAAACGTAAAGATTTTAATTCAACATATTACAAATTTTATAAAAAAGCACGATGGATTATAGATTTAAATTAGCTGAAAAAGACCATTTTGAAATTTCCTAAAAGCAAAATTTATTTGAAGACTATTCTATTTAAAATTTGGAAATTTCCTCAACTCTCGGAAACATTTATTGTCAATCAGATAGTAACCGCAATTAAATTGGGATATGAGGTAAAGATTTTAGTGGGAGAAGCTGGAGATCCAGTTAGTAATTCAAATAATGAATTATTTAGTAAGTATAATTTATCAGATAAAATTCTAATTGAAGACTATGATGTTCCAAAAAATAAAATGAATCGTTATTTTAAAGGAATTCTTTTATTCCTAAAGAATATTTCTAATCTCATTTTGTTAATTAAATATTATAATTTACATAATCAAAAAGGACTACTTCCACTATTTGAATTTAATTTCTATAATAATTTTAGAAAGATTCACGCAATACATATTCAATTTGGCACTAATAAGCATCCTGTAGATTTACTTAAGAGGATTGGTTTTTTGAAGGGAAAAGTTATTGTTAGTTTCCATGGACATGATTTACATTTTCCTATAAATGGGCATATCCAAAGCATGGGGTATTATGATAATTTGTTTGAGACTTCAGAACATTTAATTTGTAATACACTTTTTTTAAAATTAAAAATTAAATCACTAGGTGCATCCTCAAAAAAGATTATAGTCTTACCTGTTCCGGTAGATACTTTGATGTTTAAGCCAGATACTCTAAAAAGCATAAAACGTACAATGAGATTAATTACAGTGGGGAGGATCGATGAATTGAAAGGTCAGATACATGGTATTAGAATAGTGAAAAAACTAATAGACGAAGGGTATAATGTAGAATATTTAATAGTTGGTAGAGGGAAATATAGTGAGATCCTGCGGAAGGAAATAGATCTCTTGGATTTATCTGATCATGTTAAACTTTTAGGCGCACAAACACCTCAAGAAGTGTTATTGTGGTATCAAAGTTCAGATATATTTTTGATGACATCAATAACAAACGAGTTGGGAATGGCAGAAAGCCAAGGAATTGTCACTGCAGAAGCTCAAGCTTGTGGATTACCAGTAGTGGCATTCGATTCTGGAGGAATAAAATATACACTACAAGAAAAGGTGACAGGATTTTTATGTCCAGAAAAGAATTTAGAATGTTATACTGAGAAATTGAAAATTTTAATGGATAATCCTAAATTAAGAAACGAGATGGGAGAAAATGCCAGAAAATTTATTGAGGCTGAGTATTCTGAAATTTCTGTATTATCTAAATGGAAAGAACTTTATGGCTAGAATAAGTTTATTAGATTTACACCCAAAAAGTGATGTTATGCAGCAAGATAAAGTATCTATAATAATTGCTTGTTATAACGATGCAAGATATGTGTCTCAATCTATAAATTCGGCCTTTAATCAGATATGGGAAAATAAGGAAATTATTGTAATAGATGATGGATCTAATATAGAAACTAAGGAAATTCTCTCTTCATTAAATTCAAAAATAGACATTTTAGTCACTCAAGATAATCTAGGAGTAAGTAAGGCAAGAAATAATGGGATAGCCAAAGCTACCGGGGAATTAATTTTGATTCTGGATAGTGATGATTATTTTGATCCTACTTTTGTAAGCAAGGCAGTACCTGTTATTAAGACAAGTTTAGATATTAAAATTATAACTTGCCATGCCAGATGGTTTTGGAATTCAAGAGATTTTCAGATTTATATTCCAAATGGTGGAAGAATAGAAAATTACTTAAACTCAAACGCTTCAGTGGGGAATGCTCTATTTAGAAGATCTGAGTTTTTAGATATTGGGGGATATGATGAAAAATTACTTTCTGGGTATGAAGATTGGGAGTTGTTTATTAGATTACACCTAAATGGAGGTTATACGCATGTAATTCCTGAAGTCTTATTTCATTATCGTAAAAGAAAGAAGTCAAGATCTAGTGATGCCAAAAAAAAAAATACGAATTACTTCAATATATTTATTTAAAACATGCTAATGTTTATAAAGAACACTTTTCATTCTTCATACAAGAATGGTTAGAATTTGTAAAAAAAAGTGAGGCATTTAAGCAACAAGTAATGGACAGTATGGACTATAAAATTGGAAATAAATTTTTAAAACCTTTTCGTTTGCTTGGTTTTTTTAAAAAAACTAAAACTAATTAAATATGTGGTTTTATAGTGAGCGAAAAGATCTAGTAGATTATTTTAAATATATACGTATTCTAGCTAAAGCTTATTTTATACCAATAAAGGATAAGGTTATTTATATAGAAATTTCTAATGTAGAAATTAATCGATATTTAGCAGCGCTCTTAATAATGTTAGATATCCAAGGATATACGATATACATACCTAAGGATAAGAAGCTTATTAAAATTTTAGATAAATCCAAAGGAGAGTTTAGGTATACTTCTTGGCTCTTAAGTGATAAAATCATAAAATTTGGAAACCCTCCTAAGAATTTAAAAAGGGGAGTGTCTATATCTGCAAATCAACTAAGTAATAATTATTTTTCAGCTGTTAATTTAAATTCGTTTTATCATATTCCCATGTGTTGTTATCCAGCTTTTTATAAAAATTATAATTTGTTTAAAAAAATAAATTCATTTTATGACAAAAGAAAAAGATGTGTATTTATGGCAGGAAATTTTGATGGTGAATTCTATAGACGAATAGATGAGTCTTCATATTTTAATCAACCTAGTCGAAAAAAGGTAGTTGATTATATAAAGGAAAAAGAATATTATTATCCTATCAAATCTATTGCGCATTTGAACAATTATATTTCTGGAGAGAAAGATAACAATGTAATATTAATAAATACTAAAGAAGAGTTTAGGATTCCATTTACTTCATTATTCGAATATTTAGTAAATTTTGACTTTTTCTTAGCTCTACCTGGGGTTACTATACCACAATCACATAATCTAATAGAGGCAATGGCCTGCGGCTGTATTCCCATAATACATCAGGAATATGCAGCGCTAATGCAGCCTCCTTTGGAACATAATAAGAATGCATTTCTATTTGCAGATTTGGATGATCTTCATGAATTACTTTTAGGTATTTTTGAAATTTCTAATGAATTTATTAGGGAAATTTCAGAGAATGTAAATTTATATTATTACTCGTTTTTAACTCCAGAGGCTATTGTAAAAGAAGTTATTAAACCAAGTCTTGATTGCATTTATATACAAGCGGAACATAAAAGCTTAAAATTATTAAATTCTTAAAAATGGAGAATTTATACATCACAAATGTTTCAATTATAATGGCAACATATAATAGAGCTCATTTTATTGAAGAGACTTTAGTGTCAATCCAAAACCAGACTTATAAAAACTGGGAATGTATAATTATTGATGATGGAGGAACTGATAATACCCTAGAAATTTTACAACCATTCCTTTTAAAGGATAATAGATTTAAATATTTAAAAAGACCCTCTAATCACATTAAAGGCTTGCCAGGCTGCAGAAATTTTGGTATTGATAAAGCAAAGGGAGAATATATCATTTTTTTTGATGACGACGATATTATACACCCAGATAACTTAGGAATTTGTGTAGCAACCTTAGTTAAATTTAAGGTTGACTATATTAGATACTTAAGAGAAGTATTTATTCAAAAATTTTCTAAAAAATTTGACAGGTCTAGTGATTTCAATGTAAGCCCACTTAATTTCTTAGACTTAGAAAAAATGATAATAGGAAAACTCCCTTTCAATTCATGTCAGGTTCTTTGGAAAAAAAAATGTTTTAAAAATATTCGATTTAATGAACAGCTTATGTATGCAGAAGAATGGGAATGTTATTCTCGAATTTTGATTTCAGATGTAAAAGGAATTTCTATTGATAAAACTTTATTTTTTGGTAGGAAACATGAAAATTCTAATACTGGAGAATATAAGAATAGAGATAATATTAGAATAAAGTCTCATATTTCAGCTACTTTGATGGTTTTAGATACCATTGCGTCGGTAAATTTATTTAATAATACTTTAAAAAAATTCTTTATTAGACTTGGATTGGAATTACATTCCTTCAGAATAATTAAAAAATATCTTAATCTTAGTAATGCTAAATGGTTTGATAAAATTAAATATAAAATTGGATTTCAGCTATACCCATTTATTAAACCCCTTTTTAGGCTTAAAAGTAAATTTTAAAAAACATTGAAAACCCTAATTTGTTTTGGTACTCGCCCAGAAGCTATAAAAATGGCTCCTGTAATCCACGAACTTATAACACAAGGTCTAGAATTTAAAGTTTGCAGCACGGCACAACATCGTGAAATGCTGGATCAAGTATTAGAATTTTTTGAAATTAAACCAGATTTCGACTTAGGCTTAATGAAGCCAAATCAATCTTTAAACCAGTTGAGTGCTGCTATAATTCTTTCTTTTGATAAACTGCTGGAGAGTTATAAGCCAGATCTTATTCTGGTTCATGGCGATACTACCACCTCTACAATGGTTTCTATAGCTGCTTTTCATAGAAATATTAGTGTTGCTCATGTGGAAGCAGGGTTACGCACTTTCAATAAAAACTCACCCTTTCCAGAAGAAATTAATAGGCAAATTACTGCGCGGATTGCAGATATAAACTTTGCGCCCACTCTAAAAGCTAAAATAAATTTATTGGCAGAAGGAATTCCTGAGAGAACTATTGAGGTAACGGGTAATACTGTTGTAGACTCACTCCATTGGGCTACTTCTAAAATGCTTAAACAAAAAAACATAGACATTAAGCTTAAGAAAATTACCAATACAGAGAAGCCATTTATTTTAGTTACTGGGCATAGAAGAGAGAGTTTTGGAAATGGATTAATTAATATCTGTGACTCTTTATTGGAATTAGTCAATAAAAATGAGGTAGAGGTTATCTACCCCGTTCATTTAAACCCAAAAGTTCAGAAACCTGTTTATGAGCTTTTGAATGAAAATACTTCTATTCATTTAATAGAACCGGTTTCGTATCCAGAAATGTTATGGTTAATGAAAAATTGCTTATTTATAATTTCAGATTCAGGAGGAATTCAAGAAGAAGCACCTACTTTTGGGAAAATTGTTCTTGTTACAAGAGATCATTCTGAGAGAGTTGAAGGAATAGAAGCAGGTTTTTCAATATTGGTGGGAACACAGCAATATAGAATTGTAAATGAAGCAACAAAACTTATAAAAAGCTCTAATAATCAATTGAAAAAACCAAATCCTTATGGAGATGGAAAAGCTTCAGAAAGGATTGTAACTTTTCTGAAAAATAAATTATATTAAATTTTGCTGTTTTGTCATCCCGACATGAGGAGGGATCTCATTTAAACTCTAATCTTGCTTTTTTGAGATTCTTAACTTCGTTCAGAATGACAAATTAAATAGCATACTGAAATAAACTGGTATAAATTAATTGTAAATCGTTTCCAAGTAAATTCAATATTACATAAGCCCAAATATGAATATATTAATTGTAGTTGAATCTATAGATATTGATAATAGTAGTGGATCTAAGGCTAATGTGGCTCTCATTAATAACCTACAAAAATCAGGTTTTAAGCTAAAAGTATATCATTATTCAAGAAAGGAACTTCAGTTAAATAATATAGAATGTATTAATATTCCAGAAAAGAGGAAAAGTATCTTGTTTCTTTTAAGCCGAGGAGAAAGGTATATACGATACATTTCTAATCTTCACCTAAATAAATATTTTGAAAAGTTTTTTGGATTTTCATTTACTTTATTAAATGATAGAAATAGTATAATTAGAGCCATAGAAAAAGAAAAATCCTTTAACCCTAATTGGGTGCTTACATTAAGTCAAGGAGGAAGTTTTAGGCCTCATCATGCGCTTCTTAAAATTCCTAAATTACATTCAAAATGGATCGCTTATATACATGACCCATACCCCATGCATTGGTATCCAAAACCATATACGTGGAAGGAATCTGGTTTTGAGAAAAAAGAAGCTTTTATGATGAAGATTGCTGATAAGTGCACCGTAACAGCATTTCCTTCTCAATTGTTAATGGAATGGATGGGGCAACATTATAAGTATTATTTGGAGAAAGGAGTTGTGATTCCTCATCAGTTACAGGAAGCAACCAATTTTGATACCTTAACTAGAGATAATAGACTTGATAGTAATACATTCACTTTGTTACATGCTGGGAATCTTTTGCAAGCCAGAAAACCTCATGCGCTTGTGGAAGGATTTTTAAAATTCAAAAAAGACAATTCAGGAGTGGCAGCAATGCTGTTATTTATTGGACCCACCGAGCATTATAAAACATATCTTCAAGAACAATCTGATAATGATGCAAGTATTCAAGTTGAATTTGATAGTAAGCCTTTTAAAGATGTTTTAGCGCTACAAAAAGCTGTAGATGTAAATATTATTTTAGAGGCTAAAGCAAATTTTAGCCCGTTCCTTCCCGGTAAATTTCCTCATTGTATCCAAGCAGAAAAACCAATATTAATTTTAGGGCCGTTAAAAAGTGAGGTGAGAAGGCTTCTGGGTGCAAAATATCCATATTGGTCTCCTCGGGATGATTCTCAAAGAATAGCTAGCAATATCCAAGAACTTTATAATAATTGGACAGAAGGAAATAAGCATTTGATTAGAGAGGATTTAAAAAAGTATCTTTCAGCAAAACATTTAAGAGAAGTAATAGATTCTCTACCAAGATCAACATGAAAATTTTAATGGTATCCATATTTGCCCCACATTTCTTTAATTGGACAGCCCAATTAAAGAATTCGGGTCATGAGGTATATTGGATGGATGTATTCGATTCCAATACTTATGTGCGAAAAATAGATTTTGCAGAACAAATTATTGGATGGCGTTATAAATGGGATTTTAAAGGAAGATATTTTCTTAAAGAGAACTACCCAAAAGTTACCAATATAATAAATAAATGGAACGAGCGTATTTTTGAAAAGGAGTTTGAAAAGCAATTAGAAAAAATTAAACCAGATGTAGTTCATAGTTTTGTGATGTACTTATCTGTAGCCAGAATAAAAAACGTAATGCAAAAGTACTCTTCTGTAAACTGGATTTATTCATCTTGGGGGAGCGATTTGTACTATTATCAGCATATTCAGGCAGAACGCGAAATTATGAGAAATGCTTTTCCTAACATTAATTACATGTTTGCAGATTGTAAAAGGGATCATGAAATAGCCCGAAGTTATGGGTTTAGAGGAGAATTTTTAGGGGTTTTTCCTGGAGGAGGTGGATTAGATTTTGAAGATATTAACAAGTATACTTTGCCGCTTAAAGAAAGAAATTTAGTTGTGATAAAAGGATACCAAGGCCTTCATGGTAAATGTATAGAAGTTTTAAAAGCACTGATATTTTTAAAAGAATTTTTAAATTCATACCAAATTATTGTTTTTGGAGCTGGGGAAGAAGTGATAGATTTTACACAAAATTCGGAAATAGCAAAATGGGAGAATATAACTGTAAAAAGAAGTATTGGTAGGGACCAAGTTTTAAAATTAATGGGCTCTGCTAAAATTTATATAGGAAATAGCTCTTCTGATGGAATGCCAAATACATTACTAGAGGCAATTTGTATGGGTGCATTTCCAGTTCAATCCAATCCTGGGGGAGCCACATCCGAAATTATTACAGATAATCTTAATGGGCTTTTAATTGAAGAGCCAGAAAATATTCAATATATAAAAAACCTATTGATGACATTATTTGTAGAGGAGATTGATTTTGAAAAGTCATTTAATTATAATCTTAATCAAATTAAACCAAGCTTAGAGAAATATCATGTTCAATCCAAAGTGATTGAGAAATATAATTGGGTAGAGAATCAGATAAATTCGCAAGTATAAATGGAAACCAAAATAACCATTGTTTACGCAAATAGGAATAGGGATTTAAAGAGAATTAGTCGTTCCCTTGATTCATTAAAAAATCAAGCCAATCTTAATTTTGAGGTTGTTTTTGTAGATTATGGTAGTGAAGAAAAATTGGCAAGTGAAATTAAAAATTGTTGCAATCTTTATACTTTCGTTACTTATTATGGCTTATCTATAAATGGATTGATTTGGAATAAAAGTAAAGCTTTGAACTATGGAATATTTAAGGCTGCTGGAGAATTTATATTTGTCGCAGATGTAGACCTTGTTTTTCTTCCAGAAGCTGTGCAACATCTAATTCAAATTGCCACTAAAGAAAGCTTTTTTCTTTTTCCATTAGGTTATTTAGAGAAGAAAGAAATAAACGCATCAAATTTATTAGAGTTAATTCCAAAGAACTTCGGCAATGTGAATGGGATGATCTTAGTTTCTAAAAACTCTCTAATAACTATTCACGGATTCGATGAATTTTTTCATTTCTATGGGAGTGAAGATGAAGATTTATTTCAACGGTTGGAGCATTTAGGCTTAAAGCGTTTGTATTCAGATAATAAATTATTTTATCATCAATGGCATCAAAGCTTTAGTGCTTCTGATGATATAAGCTTAACCCAAAAACCTCGGTTGAGTAATGCGATGAGACTGAATCAGCAACATTATAATTTCAATAATTCACAAAAAATCATAAAACCAAAGGGTCAAAAAAAATGTGGAGAAGGTTTAGAAATATTGGATCAAAAAGTATTGCAAACGCCAGATTTAAATTATAAAATTCCAAATATTAAAGCGCATGTAGTACATTTTTTAAATGAAGAATTAAAAATAGATTCTGAAAAAGTTGTTTCTGTAGTTTTTTATTGTGATTCATATTACAATAGCTTAAAATATAAAGCAAAAGAATTTTTAGGTAAACAAACCCAACCTTATTTATCCTTAAAAGAGGTAAATGATCTAGTTCTTGAGAAAATAGTTTTTGATTATAGAGATCACAATTATCACTATAGTATCAGTGGTGATGTAAAGGAGATTAAATTTGTAATAATGCTATAATTTAAAAAATAAATATCCACTATGTATATAATTGCTGAAATCGCACAAGCTCATAATGGTAGTTTAGAGCTAGCGCTCGCATATATAGATGCATTATCCAATACAGGCGTGGATGCTGTGAAATTTCAGGTGCACATTGCTGAAGCAGAAAGCAGTATTCATGAACCTTTTAGAATTAAATTCTCCAATGATAAAACCAGATTCGATTATTGGAAGAGAATGGAGTTTTCTTTAGAAGAATGGAAAATATTGAAGGATAGATGTGAAAGTCAAAATATGGAATTTCTGGCATCTCCTTTTAGCAATGCCGCAGTAGATCTTTTGGAAAAAGTTGGCGTTAAAAGATATAAAATTGGTTCTGGGGAAGTGACAAATTTTTTGTTAATAGAAAAAATTTCACAAACAGGGAAACCAATAATTTTATCATCTGGGATGAGTTCTTATTCAGAATTAGATGAAGCCGTTAGATTTTTAAAGGATAGAAATGTGCACTATTCCATAATGCAATGCACCACTGCATACCCTACTAAGGCCGAAAATTATGGATTGAATGTAATACCTGAATTAAAAAAGCGCTATTCCGTACCAATTGGTTTTTCAGACCATTCTGCTAAAACAGAAACCTGTATAGCAGCTGCAGCTCTTGGGGCAGAAATATTGGAATTCCATGCCGTTTTCGATCGGAATAGTACTGGGCCAGATGCAAGTTCCTCTTTGGAAATTGAGGAGATTCAATCCCTAGTAGAATCTGTGAATAATATCTCTTTAGCATTGAATAATCCAATTGATAAAAAAGTTAATTCCCAATTTAAAATTTTAAAGGATATCTTCGAAAAATCCCTGGCCATTAATAAAGATCTTCCTGAAGGACATATTATTAAATATGAAGATCTAGAAGCTAAAAAGCCTAAAGGTTTAGGGATTGATGCTTCTAAATTTCAAGCTGTAATTGGTAAAAGAATTAATAGGAATATGAAACAATGGGATTTTTTGACGAAAGAAAATCTTGGAAATTAATTAGTTAATATTTTAAAAACCTCACATTTGAATATATGAATCTCAAAAAATTAAGTAACAAACAATATATTAAATACTCTAATTTTCATGGGAGCGAATATATAGCAAGTGAATTTGCACTTTTACAAATATTGAAATTTATAACGCAGTATAAGGTTAAAAATTTTCTTGAGGTTGGAGTTGGAATTGGTACTATATCAGACAGTGTTATTAAGTTATCGATAGATAAAAACCTTTTAATAAATTGTTATGGTACAGAGGCTAATGAATTTTGTTTAAATGAAATTCCTAAAAATTTAAAAATAAATTTAGATAAACTGATTTTACTCGAAAACGTATCAGAAATTAAAAGTGATGTGAAGTTTGATTTGGTAGTTGTAGATGGGAAGGAAAGTGCTATAAATATTTTAAAAAATCATGTGTCTAAACACTCAATAATTATGATTGAAGGAGATAGAAGTGAACAAACTGCATTTATAAAAAAATTATTCCCAAAATCTAAATTGGCACATCTCATTTCCCTTAATAAAAACGGTTCTTATTCTAAAAAAGAACATGATCATTATCAAGGAGAAATCAAGGTTATATTTACAAATCCAACTACTTTTCAATATTTGCACTGGGCAAAGATTAAAATTGTAGTGAAAGTCAAATTTTTAAAACGAGATTACTTCTCTTAATTAAATAAGCTTTAATAATTCTTTATTAGTTTCTTGAAAGTTTCAAAATCCATAAGGTTTAAACTTTCCTTTCTATTTTTATCTAAAGTTTCAAATTCATAGAAATGATTGTTAAATTTTATGTATTCTCCTATTTGATGTTTTTTTGATATAATGCCAACTCCCCAATCAGTATCAATACAACATGTATTAACATTAGGGTTACAACGCCATTTTAGAAATGCTTTCCATGTTGTTCCATTCCAATAGTGCTGTGCAGGAGTATGCCAATAATTAAAACCCTCTCTTGCATGCCACTGGGTAGGGGGGTTGCAATCATGAAGGACAATAAATCCTTCATCTTTAATGTATTTTAAGGAATTTGAAATATCACGATCCACTTGTTCTGCCAAATGTAATCCATCAATAAAAATTACATCAAATTTTATATCATTGGAAAAAATTTCGTGATTAGAGAGTTTTTTAAAAAAGTCATCACTTGTCATTTTAAAATCCACGGGGTTCTGTTTAAACTCCAAGCCAGGGTCAACGCTATATTTATTCGTTGCCTTGATATGACTAAAATTATGAGCAGGGTTCCTAACACCTATTTCCAAGTAAAAAGCATCCTTTGGATTTAGTGATAATAAATAATTTATAATTTCAGTTCTTGATAGCTTTTTTAAAATTTCTTGCTTATTTTTTTTCTGTGCCTCTAAAAAAAGAAAATTATTGAAAAAATTCTTTCCCTTTGCATAATATTTAATTGGTTTTATTTTCAATAAAAACTTTTTAAGTCTTCTACTCATTGTTTTATTTTTGTCACCTAATTATTGCATAATGAATTGACTTTTGGATTTAAGCTGATTTTTGGTTAATCAGTTTCTTTCATTCCTTCATTAATTTGTTACCAAATATACTTGAACTATGATTACGAATTAAACGCGCATAATGCAACAAAAGGTTATGCTTGTATTTATTTCCAAAGCTTCCACTTATACCATCTATCCTCAAAGGAATATTAAGTTGTATATATTTTTTTTCTTTTATGCTTTGATATTGAGAAATAGCATCCCATAAAGATAATTCGAAGTTATACCGTAAGTTAATATCTCTGCCTACTTTTTTTAAGTATGGCCAAAAATCTATTGTAAAAAAGAAGCAACGGGCGTCCATATTTTTTATTCCAAAGGAATGGGCGTAGATTAAATTAGATTTATTCCCGACAAGTTTTAAAAATTTTCCGGATAGCTTATTAAAATTAAGAACTTTTAATCTTCCAGTTATTTTCACTATCGATTTTGCTTCAATAATAAACCTGGAATTTTGGAAAGCAAAATCAATTATCTCCAGTTCCTTATATCCTATGCCACGATCAGGTTGAATAGGTATCGAGTTAAAAGTTAAATATTCGATTCTATCTGGAAATAAGGGAAAATTTTCTAATGCATCATTGGAATTTTCAGCAAAAACAATTCTAAATTTAGTGTTTTCAATATAAAATTTTAATGCATCATAATACTGTTGTCGTCTAATTGCAGGGTCTTTTATAGTAAGATTTGATAGGCTATTTGGAGTTATGGTTCCTGTGAGTAAAATTACAAGATCATTCATTCTGTTTTCCATATATTAGAGGATTAGTCTATCCTAATAAAAAAATCATTTAGTGAGGCAATAATAATTAGAACTTACAAGTAATTAATTTTATGCCTAACAAAGGTTGAAAATTTTTATTTGTAAAAATGGCTATATCGTTATCATTTCAGAAATTCAACTGGCTTTTAACAAAAATTAGAATGGAAATTAAATATTTTAAATGGATTCCCTTTAATAATGAATGAGATAAAACGTAAAATTTGTGTCGTTGTCACGGCGCGTCCTTCATACAGTAGGATTAAAACTGCGCTAACCGCTATTCAAGATCATCCAAGTTTAGAGCTTCAATTAGTTATTGCAGGCTCCGCCCTTTTAGATAGATATGGAAACGCAGTAGATTTCATCGAGAAGGACGGTTTTAAGATCACTGCTAAGGTATTCATGGTTTTAGAAGGTGAAAATCCTACTACTATGGCTAAGACAACGGGGATTGGTGTGATGGAATTAACCAATGTTTTTTATAATTTAAAACCAGATGCTGTAGTAACCATTGCTGATAGGTTTGAAACTATTGCGACCTCTATTGCTGCTGCTTATCAAAACATACCTCTAATACATATTCAAGGCGGAGAGGTGACCGGCAGTATAGATGAAAAGGTTAGGCATGCAAATACAAAGTTGGCCGACCTGCATTTAGTTTCCAGTGAAGATGCAAAACAAAGAGTTATTAGACTTGGGGAGAATCCTGAAAAAGTAATTAATACGGGTTGCCCTTCTATTGATCTTGCAAAACAAATAAATTCTGAAACTAAGCTTAATTTTAATCCTATCGATAAATATGGTGGGGTTGGCTCTAATTTAAATTGGCTGGATGGATACATTGTGGTAATGCAACATCCGGTAACAACCGAGTATAAGGAAGCTAAGGTCCAAATAATAGAAACGCTTAAAGCTATTAAAGAATTAAATTATCCAGCTTTTTGGTTTTGGCCAAATGTAGATGCAGGTTCAGATGGTACCTCAAATGGTATTCGCGCATTTAGAGAGATAGAAAAACCAGAGAATATTCATTTTTTTAAGAATATGGAACCTTTGGATTTTTTGCGTTTAATTAAATATTCTAAAGCCTTGGTTGGAAATTCAAGTACAGGAATTAGAGAATGTGCCTATCTGGGAATTCCGGTTATTAATATTGGAAGTAGGCAAAACAGAAGATTAAGAGCTATAAATGTAATTGATGTTAGTAGTAATTCAGAAGATATTTCTCAAGCTATTAAAAAGGCGATTGCAAATGGCTTTTATGAATCTTCAGATATTTATGGCACTGGAAGTGCAGGAAATCGAATAGCAGAAATTTTGGCTACAGAAAAATTGGAATTTTCTAAAACAATCACCTATTAATATGCTTGCAGTTGCAAATTATCATTATATAAGAGATGATTTTTCAGCCAAATATCCAAGTATATTTGGCCTTACTCCAAAGGAATTTGAGCAACAATTAATAGCTTTATCTAAGCATGGGAAATTTATTTCCCAGGAAGACTTGTTAGCTTATAAAGAAGGGGCATTTACTGAGAATTATATATTGATAACATTCGATGATGGTCTTAAAGAACAATATTCTTTAGCAAAACCTATTTTAGACCGATTGGGTATTCCATATATTTTTTTTATAAATACGGCCAATTACGAAGACAGAAAGGTTTCTCTGGTTCATAAGATCCATATGTTGAGGTCTGAAATGCCTTCCTCAGAAATTCTTCAGATAATCAATAAAAGCTTTAATTTAAAATTGGATGCAATCGAGAAGAACAAAGCATTAGTACATTATAATTATGATGATGCTGAAACAGCCAAACTTAAATATTTACTGAATTTTAAATTAACTCATTTAGAACAGCAGGAATTGATAGATCCAATTTTTAATGAAAATCATGATGAAAAAGCAGTAACAAAATCACTGTATTTTGAGGATGAAATGTTAGAAATATTATTCAAAAATGGTAATTTGGGTTCACATTCTCATAATCATGTTCCTTTAGGGAAATTGTCTTTAAATGAATTAGATCTGGAGCTGAAGAAAACGCAAGAATTTTTTCTTAAGAGATTTTCTAAACCCGCTAGCATAATAAGTTATCCATATGGTTCATTTGATGCAAGTTCAGGGATATCTGAACTAGTAGAATTGAATAATTTTAGACTTGGTTTCACTATGGAACGTGCAGTAAACAAAGATATTGAAACTGCTCCTTACTGGATGAGCAGATTCGATTGTAATGATTTACCGCTAGGGAAATCTGATTTGTTTAAAACAAAGGCTATCTTCGAGAAACCACTATTCAGGAAATGGTATAAAAATGAAAGTAGTTCTACTAACAAGTAATAGTTTTAGGCATAAATATATAGCGAATTGTCTTAGTGATACACTGGATCTAAGCTTGATCTTTACTGAAGAAAAGGCGACTTCAATTACCGATACCTCCACATATAAGCTAGAAGATAAAGAATTTATTGATGATCATTTTAAGCAAAGAACAGCCTCTGAAATAGGTTTTTTCGGAACTTATTCTTTTCCTGAAAATATCGCTATAAAAGAACTTCCTTTTAAAGGGATCAATTCACCTAACACAGAAAATTTAATAAAGGAAACTAATCCAGATTACATAGTTCTATTTGGCACCTCTATCATATCCGAATCTTTACTAAAAGAGTTTCCAAATAGATTTATCAATCTACATTTAGGATTATCTCCATATTATAAGGGCTCTGCTACTAATTTATTCCCATATTATTATAATGAACCGGAATGTATTGGAGCAACATTTCATATTGCAACTCCCAAGGTAGATGCAGGTGCAGTATTAAATCAATTGAGACCAAAAATTGAAGTTCATGACAATTTACATTCAATTGGCAATAAAGTGATACAGGAAGCAGGCTTAATGCTCCCAAGGATACTTAAAAAGCTTAAAAAACAAGAAATAAAACCCGTTCTGCAGAAAGGAAATGGGAGAATTTGTAGAATTAACGATCTTACTCCAATGGTTCTTAGAGGCATTTATAATAAATTTGACGAAGGCATTATAGCTGATTATTTAGATCAAAAGAACCAACGAGATAAAAAAAAACCAATAATTCAAAATATTTAATATTGAAAATTCTGGGAATCATACCTGCTCGTGGTGGTAGCAAGGGGCTTAAGAGAAAAAACATCCTACCACTTGGTAAAAAGCCATTGCTGCAATATACTTTGGAGAGTGCTAAAAATTCCAAATTGCTTACAAAAGTGATTTTGAGCAGTGAAGATGTAGAGATTATTGAAGTAGCAAAAGGACTTGGTTTAGAAGTGCCTTTTAAACGCCCGGATAACCTGTCTCAAGATACCACCACTAGCTTGGAAGTTGTAAAGCATGCCTTACACTATTTTAAAGAAAAAGGGGAGTTATTTGATGCTGTTTGCTTATTACAACCTACAACTCCGTTTAGGGAAAGTGAATTAATAGATAAAGCTATCCAAAAGTTCATTTTAGATAGTCCGGATTCTTTGGTTAGTGTACGTGAAGTACCTCATGAATATAATCCGCATTGGATCTTTGAGGAGAAGGATGGTAGATTAAGCATAGCGACTGGGGAAAAGGAAATTATAACCAGAAGACAAGAACTCCCAAAGGCATATTTTAGAGATGGGGCAATTTACCTCACCAAAGCCTCAATGATCCTTGATCAAAACTCCTTATACGGTAAGAATATAGGATTTATAGATACAACAGATTCTCCTTATGTAAACATAGATACTCCATCCGATTGGGAAAAGGCGGAATCAATATTAAATACCATGAAATAATGTGCGGGATAGCAGGAATAATAGCTTCCGATCTTTCGAGAAAGGATTTCTTGAAAATGCTTGAATTACAATCCCATAGAGGACCTGATAATACTGGGGTTTATGAAGATCCCGGGTTTGCCATTCTCGGGCATAACAGACTTGCAATTATAGATTTGAGTCCTAGTTCTAATCAGCCATTTTTAGATCCTTCCGAACGCTTTATTTTAAGCTTTAATGGGGAGATCTATAACTACCTTGAGTTAAAAGAAGAATTAAAGTTTGAATATGATTTTAAAACCAATTCCGACACTGAGGTATTATTAGCGGCATATCTCGTTTATGGAAAAGACTGTTTAATCAAGTTAAATGGAATGTTTTCGTTTGCGATATGGGATTCATTGAAAAAAGAATTATTCGCAGCCAGAGACCGTTTTGGAGTAAAACCTTTCTATTATTCTTTAAAAGATTCTCAGCTCACTTTTGCTAGTGAAATAAAAACTTTAAGATCAGGTTTAAATATTGACACCCCTAGTTTGAAAGTTTGGGCAAATTATTTTGCATATGGAACTTACGGAGAACCAAATGAAACTTTTTTTGAGGATATTTTTCAACTATCTGCCGGGCATTATTTAAATTATTCAGAGGGAGATCTTACTTTAACAAAGTGGTATGATTTTGCCGAAAATGTGGAAAATATTAAAATTTCTGGTGATCTTGAAGAGACAAAAAAAACCTATTTAGAATTGCTTCAGAACAGTATTTCATTAAGATTCAGAGCAGATGTGCCTGTGGGTTTTAATTTAAGTGGAGGAGTAGATAGTTCCTTATTACTTGCGTTGGTAAACAAATCACAGAATAATAAGCACATTCAGGCATTTACTTTTTATACTGGAGATGAGAGATATGATGAGCTTTTTTGGGTAAAAAAAATGATATCTCTTACCACCAATCCTTTAAATTTAGTGAAACTGGAACCCCAAGAAGTTCCTTTACTCTCAAAACATATAAGTTTTTATGAGGATGAACCTTTTGGAGGGATTCCAACTTTGGCCTATTCCAAGATCTTTGAAGATGCCAGAAATAGGAATGTTTTAGTTTTACTAGATGGACAAGGAATGGATGAACAATGGGCGGGATATGATTATTATGCTACAGAAAATGATGCTGTTATACAAGGATTAGAGCCAAAGATTTCTCCCTTTAAAATAAATTGTTTATCCCAGATGTTAATAGATAAGATTGATAAAACTAACTATCCAAGGTCTTTTAAGGACCCGTTAAGAAATAAACAATATCGGGATTTATTTCATACCAAGATTCCCAGAGCTCTTCGTTTTAATGACAGGATCTCTATGGCGCATAGTACAGAATTAAGAGAGCCCTTTTTAGATCATAGATTAGTTGAATTCGCAGTTGCTCAACCCAAACATTTTAAGATAAACGGAAACACACATAAATTCTTATTAAGGGAAATTATAAAGGATTTAGTTCCAAAAGAAATCTCTTATACCCCCAAAAGACCACTTCAGACCCCCCAAAGAGAATGGCTGGGGATGGAGCTTAAAATTTGGGTAGAAGAACAATTAAAAAGCTTAGCAAATTCTCAATATTCCAGTTGGTTCAACCACATGGAAATAGAAAAGGAATGGCAATCTTATTTAGGAGGTGAAAATAGTAGTAGTTTTCATATTTGGCAATGGGTGAATTTCTCTTTGCTTTTCCCTGATTAATTATTGGAAGAATTTATTTTGAAGTATGCAAAGGATTTTAAAATCATGTTAAATTTCTATCTTTGAAATTACTCACTTAACCTACACATAGATTTGAAATCCAAAAAAATATTTATTTTAATACCTGATGGAGTAGGGCTTCGAAATTTCGCGTTTACCTCTTTTGTGGAAATAGGTAAAAAAAATGGATGGGACATAATTTTTTGGAATCAAACCCCTTTTGATCTAGCGGCACTCGGATTTAAAGAGATTAAAATTAACGGAAAACCCAGAGCGATTACAGATATTTTTAAACGAGCGAAAATTAATACTGAGTTAAATTATTTCAGCGAAAAATTTAAAGATCCGGTATTTCAGGAATATAAGTTTATAAATAAAGGCAGTGGATTAAAGAATGCCTTTAAAAATATTCTGGTAAAGCAATTTACTGATTATTTTAGTGGAGCCAAAGGTCTGCAAAGGCTTCAAACAAAACTGCAAAATTCAGAAAGAGGAAATGATCTTTATAATGATTGCAAAAACACTTTAATTGAACAGACTCCTGATTTTGTGTTTTGTACCAACCAAAGACCAATAAAAGCATTGGCACCTCTATTAGCTGCAAATGACTTAGGGATTCCAACTGCTACCTTTATTTTTTCATGGGATAATCTGCCAAAAGCTACCCTGGTAGTAAGTACAGACCATTATTTTGTTTGGAGTGAGTATATGAAAAATGAGTTGCTGAAATATTATCCTCAAATTCAGAATTCTCAAATAAAAATTACAGGAACCCCTCAATTTGAAGTTCATTTTCTTGAAAAAACCAAGATTGAAAAAGAGAAGTTCTATCAGGATTTCAATTTAGAAAGCAAAAGACAATATCTATGCTATTCTGGAGACGATATCACTACAGCTCCGCATGATGAACTATATTTATTACATACATCCAAAGCTGTTTCCAAAATGAATTCTGAAGGCTATAATTTGGGGATCATATTTCGAAGATCTCCAGTTGACCTTTCCAGTAGGTATGATCCGGTTTTAGCAGAATATAAAGATATAATAGTTCCGATAGAACCACTTTGGGGGAAAATTTCCGATGGATGGGATGCTATTATCCCTACTACAAAGGACTTAAAATTACAATCCAATATAATTCAACATACCTTTATGGTGATTAACGTGGCTTCTTCTATGGTTTTCGATTATATAAGCTATGGAAAGCCCTGTGCTTACATTCATTATAATCCTGAAGAGATTAAATGGATTAAGGATACCAGAAGTATTTACAGATACGTTCATTTTAGATCGATGCCTTCTAGGGATTCCGCTTTATGGATCAATGAAGTAGGAGAAATCGAATCGGTTATTAAAACAGGCTTAGAAGGTGTTATTTCAGAAGTATTAGGGAATGCAAAAAAATGGTTTGAAATTATTAATGAACATCCTGTTCCAAATGCGAATGAACGCATTTGGAGTGCAATAGAAGAAATTGTTTAATATGCATATTGGTTTCATTACTCCGGAATATCCCCATCCAGAGCTGCCTGGATCTGGTGGGCTGGGAACTAGTATTAAAAATCTGGTGGGTAATTTAATACATGAAAATATCAGGGTTTCAGTTTTTGTTTTAGGAACCTCTATTGAAAAGGATTTTATTGAAAATAATATTCATTTTTACTTTTTTAAAACTTCAAGGTTCCCGGGATTTACCTGGTATATAACGAGAATTAAATTTCAGAACACTATTAATGCTATTGTAAGTAAAACTAACATAGATCTTTTAGAAGCTCCAGATTGGACAGGAATTACTGCTTTTATGAATTTCAATGTTCCTTTGGTGATCCGTTGTAATGGTAGTGATGCCTATTTTTGTAAACTTGAAGGAAGAAAACAGAAATGGAAAAATCGATGGTTTGAAAAAAATGCTTTGAATAATGCAGATTCTATTATTAGCGCTAGTTCCTTTACAGCTAAAAAGACCAAGGAGATATTTAATCTTAAAAAAAATATTCAAACAATTTATAATGGAGTAAATGTTAATGATTTTAGACCATTAGATCTTGAGCAAGAACCACAATCAATTCTGTATTTTGGAACAATTATTAGGAAGAAGGGAGTTTTGGAATTAGCGGCCAGTTTTAATCATTTAAAAAATAGAGCACCAAAAGCGGTGCTTACATTATTAGGAAAAGATAGTTTAGATATAATTGAAAACCGATCTACTCTGGAAATGGTTATGGAGCTCATAGACAAACAGTATTGGAAAGATGTAATTCATTTGGCTGAAGTGCCTTATGATAATGTATCAAAGGAAATTGCTAAAGCACAGGTAATCGTTCTTCCAAGCTTTGCCGAAGCCTTTCCAATGACATGGCTGGAATCAATGGCAATGGAAAAAGCAATGGTAACATCTAATATTGGATGGGCAAATGAAATGATGATAAATGGAGAAACAGGCTATATGGTAGATCCATGTGATCATATGGATTATGCAAATAAAATTCAACTTCTTTTAAATAATCCAAACCTAAGGAAGAGGATGGGCGAGAAAGCCAGAGAACAAGTAGAGAAGCTTTTTTCTTCAGAAGTTCTAATCAAAAAGAATATTGAATTTTACAGGACTGAAATTATTAATAATGGATAAGGTAATTTTATATTTCAATTCAACACTCGCTCATTTTAGCCAATTAATTACTGGATTAGAATATTTAAAAGAAAAGAAACAAATAGATTTAACTTACAAATTAAGCTTAGGAGAATATCCAGTAGACCTGTTCAGGATTAGTTATAATGGACTTACATTAATCTTTGATATGTCTGATAATTCAAAATTTAATTATGATGCCTATAAAGTTTGTGATTTCTATATTAAAAGAATGTTATTGATAACCGACTATGAAAAGTATTCAAAACTAATTCCTTATGGTTTAAACTATCAAATTTATAGTAAAAATAATTTCACAAAATTTCTTTTTCTAAAAAACAGAAAGCTGTTAAAATATTCTATGCGTTATTCTACCGTCATGTCAAAAATCTTAGGTATTAAAGATTGTGTTATAAACAACAATTTGAATAATATGGAATCAGTCCCTGTTGATAAAAATCAAATAATATTTAGAGCTAGACTTTGGAATCCTGAGAATAATGAGATTGAATGGAAGAAAAAAGAAAGAGAAGTTTTAAATCATGAACGTATTACTATTAACCGGGAATTAAAAAAGAAATACGGAGGAGGTTTTAAAGGTGGAATTCAAAAAGACACATATTCCATTGAGCAATGTCCTGATCTCATGCTAAAGGAGAGTGATTATCATAAGTGGAATTATCTTAAATTACTTAAAAATTGCACTATTGGAATAGTTAACCAAGGCTTGGAAGACAGTATCTCCTGGAAAATGGGAGAATATATTTCGCATAGTATGGCAATTATAACAAAACCTATTAAGAAATATCAACTTTTAGGAACTTTTCAAGAAACCGAAAATTATTTAGAATATAGCACTTTATCGGAATGCCTAGATAAAACGGAACTTCTTTATACTAACGATAAACTGAGAAAGAGTATGCAAAAAGCTAATCAGAGATATTATAATGAAGTATTGCACCCTGGTATGAAGCTTAAAAAAATATTTAGTTTGATTGAGAATAGTTCTGATACATTTAAAGTCTAATGGTATTACTAATCCACAGAAGTGCTTCAGAATTAGTAAAAGTTAAAAGGGGTGATAAAATTATTGAGACCTCTTCTAATATTAATGTGGTCTTTTGGGAACTCGCACAAAAATATCCCGAAGAAATTATTGGTTGGTGTGAAGAATCTTTAGAAGATGAATTAAATGTTGAAGTATGGCCTAGTATATTTCATCATGATAGAATTATCGCATCCTATGCTTTTAAAACCATATTTCTCCCAAGGGCTATTGGTTATGTAGATCAACTACCATTTATTAATGTACCTAGAGATGTGAAATATCCTTCTTGGTTAATGAGTAGTGATGTTGGGGGGATAAAGGGAAAAACATTATTGCAGTTTAAATCGTTGTTTTCAAAAATTAAGGACTTTGGTTATTTATTAAATGCTATAGCCAAACTAGGTCAACAAAACAGCCTTTTTTGTTATAGCGATCCTGCTCTAATAAAATTGGATGAGAAAATTAAAGAATTGAAATGTATTGCTTCAACCACCCAGTTGTTTTCTTTTGTATACCAGCATTACAACAGTTTCTGGACTTCAATTTTGTTTTGGTGTTTTATATATTATGAAAAAAAAATTCCTATTTTTTCATATCTGCTAGCATTTTTCAACAAGAAAAGATTTAAGAGTGAAATAGACCTTAGTGAAGTACATTCGTATTCGGTTTTAAATTTAGAAGAAGGAGTAAATCTAGATATTATTATTCCTACTATTGGTAGATCCCAATACTTACTTAAAGTCTTAGAGGATCTTTCAATTCAAACATTGCTCCCAGAAAGAGTTATAATTATAGAACAAAATCCAGAGAAGGAATCAATATCGGAATTGAGTTTTTTATACGATAAAAAGTGGCCCTTTGAGATAGTTCACCAATTCATTCACAAAACGGGAGCTTGTAGTGCTAGGAACATAGCTTTAAATGAAGTAAAAGCAAAGTGGATTTTTTTTGCAGATGATGATATAAGGTTAAATTATGATTTATTAGAAACTGCGTTTATTGAAATTAATAAATACAATATTTCTGCTCTTAACATGAATTGTAAACAAGAAGAACAAAAAACTGTATTCCATAAAATAAAACAATGGGGAGCTTTTGGTTCTGGTACTGCAATAGTATCTTCAGAATTTGCATTGCAATGCAGATTTTCAGAGATTTATGAATATGGTTTTGGTGAGGATACAGATTTTGGTTTACAATTAAGAGCAAAAGGGGCAGATGTTATTTATCATCCAGATGTGCAAATCACACATTTAAAAGCTGAAAGAGGAGGTTTTAGGGGAATGCCCGAAATGCCATGGGAAGAATCAGGGCTAACTCCGAAACCATCTCCAACAATGATGGTACTAGTAAAAAGCCATTTCAATTTATGGATGCAGAGGGGGTATAAAGTATCCTTATTTCTAAAATTTTATAATAAGCAACCTATTAAAAACCCTGTGGTTTATTTGAAGTCAATGAAAAAAAGATGGAAATTAAGTGAATATTGGGCTTCAGAAAAATTGAAACAAATTTATAAATGAAATTTCTACTCAGCAATATTATGATTTCGGAAATGCGATTAAATAAGCTTCCTAATGACTTATATTCAGAGAGGATTGGTGCGCTAACATTTTATACTGAAAGAAATAATGTGTTAGTTTCAAATAATGCATTATCGGGCTATACAGATGGATATTTAAGAGATTATGACAATGCTGAAAATTCCGTATCATCTCATACATTGAGCGGTTTAAAAAAAATTCTGAATCAATGGCCATTATCTAAAATTGTTTCTGGATCTTTTTCCAGTGTTATAATTGATAAAGTTGCTGAAAGCATCATACTGACAACTGATCATATTGGCCTTTATCCAATTTATTACTTTAAAAATAAGGATGGGTTTTATATTTCCAATAGTATCATTTTTATAGGTTTGTTAACTAAAAGTATAAATGATGAAATAGGAATTTTACAGAGAACTATTGGTGAAGGTTTCTCCAATATAGGCTCCCGCAGTATTATAAAAAACTGCAAAAGATTATTGCCGGGAGAATTTTTAAAATTTAATTTTAATGGAGAGTTACTCGAGAAAAAATACGATAATTCACTATTTCAGGAAATATCCTCAAGTAGAATGGACCATAATTTGGTTCAAAAATACTGGGAGGATTTTCAAATTGAAATGGAATTTTGCTTAAAGGGCTCAGATGAGGTCAAAATTGCTTTAAGTGGAGGAATTGACAGTAGAGTGGTATTAGGAGCAATTCCTGAAGATAAAAAAATATCCTGTTTAACTTTTGGCGAAAGTGATAATTATGAAACTAAAGTAGCCCGGAGACTGGCAAAGCTAAAAAAGGCAGATTTCCATAGTTTTTTTCAGCCGGAGGTTTATTTTCCTACTAAAACTCAGTTGAAAGATTATACCTTTAAAACGGAAGCGGTTCAAATTTGTTCCTGGTTGGAAATACTAGAGAATCAGGATGAGCAATTTGATACTCCATTGCTTTTAGGTGAATTATGTGAAGGCTTACCTGCAAGAAACATCAAGAAATATAATTCCCGAGAATTTAGACAGTCTAATTTCGTTAAACATTATATTCTAAACACAGATTACAAATTCGAAAAGGCAACTCCTGAAAAAGTTGGTGAATGGAAAAATAAAATTATAAAACGCACCCTAATTTTTTATATAGATCAAAGAAAAAGCAAAACGGGAATTAAAATTTCCAAAGAACTAATAGATCCGGAAATTTTAGAAAATTTAAATGAGATATTTGATAGAATCACAGCCCACAATCTTCCTTATATAGAGTTGTATGATGAATTGTTTTCTTGGTACACTTATACCCGAATGAGACTTAGTAAGCAGGTTTTGTTGGCAAATAGCAAATTTAAGGCATATAGTCCGGCTATGTCACTAAGGATTTTAAGAAATACCAGCAATATTCATCCTAATCTTCGTTTAAATTATCGTTTTGCCAAGCAGCTTTTTAGATATGATAAAACATTAAAGAAATTAAATTCAGTTCCAACCAGCCAGGCTCCTCTTATACCGCAATCTTTCCCCGATTTCATAAAATTCCCTGTATGGGGCCTTCGATCTAAAATAGATAGTTATTTGATTAAAAAATCTGTAAAAAATGGGGGTGAAAATACATCTTATAGATTATTTAAATCTGTAGATTGGGCGGCACCATATCAGTTACCTGATCTGGAAGAAAAGTTAGAAGCATATTTTAGAAATAAGGAGATTGGAGATGAGTATCTTGCCCATGTAAAAAAGATGGCGTTGGATAGAAGAGATAATAAGCAATGGCCATTTGCAAATATTGATATTATGAATACTGCCAGTTTAAATATGGAACTGGCCATCATAAACGGTAATGAAAAATTAAGATGAAATTCAGTTTGATAATTTGTACATTCAGGAGGCCAGAAGCAATTCGGAAACTTTTAAATTCAGTAAAAGAACAAAATTTAAAACCTAATGAAATTCTGATAGTAGATGCTTCGGAAGACGATTTCACCTTAAATGTTGCAAATGATACTTCGGTAAAAGTTGAATATTTTAAAGTTGATGACAAAAACAAAGGATTAACCAAACAACGTAATTTCGGAATTAAACATGTTTCATCTTCCTCAGAAATAATTTGTTTTTTAGATGATGATATCGTTCTGAAACCTGAATATTTCCAAAAAATAATGGAAACTTACCAAGTGAAATCTGATGCCATGGCTGTGGGTGGGTATATTTTAGGAAATAGTGTGTGGGTAGAATATAAAACTTCAGAAAAATTATTCAATAGGTACTATTTTGACGGATTCTCTAGAAAATTAAGCAGCAGGCATCTCTTAAGAAAAAAGGTGGGATTGCTCCCTAAGGAGAAACCGGGAATTATGCCTGAATTTTCTAATGGTTTTTCTATCGGATTCCTTCCTCCTTCCGGTAAAATTTATCAAGTGGATTATTTTATGGGAGGTGTTTCTTCTTATAAAAAGGGAGTATTTGATAGACTTTCTTTTTCTGAATATTTTCATGGATACGGATTATATGAAGATATGGACTTCTGCCTTAGATTATCAAAATTGGGTAAATTGTATGTTAATACTGCGGCTCAATTATACCATTATCACGAAGAAGCCGGTAGGCCAAATAAGTATGAATATGGTAAAATGGTGGTTAGAAATGGTTGGTATGTTTGGAAATTAAAAAATGCGAAACCCAGTCTTAAAAACATTTTAAAATGGCACGCCACCCTGTTATTGTTAACCGCTGTTCGTATTGGTAATATTTTCACTACAACTAAGAGAAAACAAGCTTTCACAGAAAGTATAGGAAGATTTTCTGGTTATTTTAGTTTATGGTTTAATGCACCAAAGATACACGATGAGAGACGAAATTGAAGAAATTAATAAAAGGCAAAGCGAATTCTATAATTCCAAGAAAAAGAATTCTATTACAAAATTCTGGTTTTATTTAAGAAATGGGATGCTTAAGGATTTCAGGAAAGACCTTGGTTTGGAACAACAAATTCTTGATCTACATGTAGATTGGTGTGGAGATTTATTAAATAAAAAAGTGCTAGATCTAGGATGTTATGAAGGAAATGCAATTTCAATGCATCTCGCCAAGTACTCAAAAAAATATATAGCAATTGATTTAAGTGAAAAAGGTATTCATCATATACAAGGGAGAATTAAAAATTTTCCCAATGCGAATGCTTATGTTATGGATTTTCTTTCGGAAGATTTTAAAGAGAAGGAATTTGACCTTATTTACGCATATGGCGTTTTACATCATTTTGCAGATACAGACAGAATAATTCAGAAACTAAAGGATAAGATGGCTCCCGATGGAACTATAATTAGCAATGATCCATTACAAACCAGTCTGCCCATTAAATTGATAAGAACTATCTATCGCCCCTTTCAAAGCGATAAGGAATGGGAATTTCCGTTTTCAAAACAGACCTTGAATAAATATAAAAATTCATTTAAAATAATGGATAGGAGGGCGATGTTGGGGAAATCTAAATATTTTGTTTTTCTCAATATTCTGCCATTACCCAGAGAGACAAAAGCAAAAATAGTAAAGAAATGGCATGCTGAGGATTGGGTAAACTCCCAAACTAAAGATTCCAGTATGTTTAGATGCATGCATTTGACTATGTTAATGCAGAAAAAGGATTGAACCTGAATCAAAAGAAAATCATGGGATTTTTACTGCTCAATATTTAATTGAAAAACCAAAATTTACAGCAATGATGAAACATTCATTGAAAAAAACTTCTAACACTTGGTAATGATTAATGGGATATTACTCTCTTTAGCTATCGGGAGTGAGCTAAAACAATAAGATAAGCATATGAAATTTGCCATTATAACCTATATAAATCATAAGGAAAATAAGAGTGCTTACTATTCCTATGAGCCTTATATACGAGAAATGAATATCTGGCTTAAATCGGTGGATGAAATTATAGTTGTGGCACCAAAAATCTCCGCTTTTCCGAATGTAATTGAAACATCATATTTGCATAATAATATTTCATTCAGAAAAATTCCGACCATCTCGTTTTTAAAATTTTCAAAAGTAATTCTAAGTGTTATTAAATTTCCAAGAATAATCTATGTGATTTTAAAAGCAATGAATGAAGCAGATCATATTCATTTGCGTTGTCCGGGAAATATTGGATTAATTGCTTCTGTGCTTCAAATCCTTTTCCCTAAAAAACGAAAAACTGTCAAGTATGCTGGGAATTGGGATCCGAATTCCAAACAACCTTGGAGTTATAGACTTCAAAAGTGGATATTAAGCAATACCTTTCTAAGCAGAAATATAAAAGTGTTGGTTTATGGGGAGTGGCCAAAACAATCAAAAAACATTATCCCTTTTTTTACGGCGAGTTTTTCTGAAACGGAGAAAACAATAACAAACAAAGATTTCACTCATCCGTTTAAATTTATTTTCGTGGGGAATTTGAGCCATGGAAAACGACCTTTATTCGCCATTAAACTGATCGAAGCCCTATTGGGGAAGGGTATACCGGTAATACTTGAGATCTACGGAAGTGGGGTGCTTAAAAAAGAATTGAAGGAATACATTGCCACAAAAAATCTGGACCCTTTTGTTAGGCTTATGGGGAATTATAAGCTGGATGAACTTAAAGAAGTGTATAAAGCTTCCCATTTTTTGATCCTGGCATCACAATCGGAAGGATGGCCAAAAGCAGTTGCAGAAGCTATGTTTTTCGGGTGTATTCCTATAGCAACTTCTGTTTCATGTGTGCCATATATGCTTAATTACGGGAATAGGGGAATTATTATTGAACCAGACTTAGAGCGAGCGGTATTTAAAGTAATGAATTATTTGAAAAATGAGTCAGAATTATATGATATTTCAAAAAGAGCTACCTCTTGGTCAAGAGAGTATACATTAGAGAAATTTGAGAAGGAAATTACCGGATTAATATGAAAATACTGCAGATTATAGATTCCTTAAATCCAGGTGGAGCAGAACGGATGGCTATTAATTATGCGAATTTGCTTCGCAAGAATGATAGTGAATCTCATATTTGTGTTACAAGAAAAGAGGGGATATTAAAGGAGGGAATCTCTTTAGGAGTTTTTTATTTTTTTTTAGATAAAAAAAGCACCTTCGATATTAAAGCAATTTTAAGGCTTAGGGATTATATAAAGGAACATAGAATTGATATTCTGCATGCCCATAGCACTTCTTATTTTTTAGCTACTATTATAAAGATCTCTTATCCTTCGGTTAAGTTAATTTGGCATGATCATTATGGGAACAATGAGTTTTTAAATAAAAGAAAAACTAATGTGTTGAAGTACTGTTCTAAACAATTTGATGGTATCATAGCTGTGAATACTAAATTAAAAACTTGGAGTCTTCAATATTTACATTGTAAAAAAGTAATAAAAGTAAATAACTTTGTAAATACCAATTTCAAGAATTCTTTAGGTGTAAAAATTAAAGGGGATCCATCTGCCTTTAAAATTATTTGTGTTGCTAATTTAAGACCACAAAAAGATCATGAAAATCTTTTCAATGCATTTAAAATTTTAGTGTCTAAGTACAATATGAGTCTGCATTTAATAGGAAATGATCCTCAAACTTCTTATTCCAAAGAACTAATTAAAAAAATAAATAATAATTTATATAAGGACAAGATCTTCTATTATGGAAGTCAAAAAAATGTTCGTGGCTTTTTAGAACTCTCTGATCTTGGGGTGCTTTCTTCAATATCTGAAGGCCTCCCATTAGCATTGTTGGAATATGGCATTTCCGGAATTGCTGTGGTTACAACTAATGTTGGACATTGTGAGGAAGTGATAAATGGGAATGGTAAATTGGTGCCACCCAGAGACCCAAATATGCTAGCAAGTAAAATTTTGTTTTATTATGAAAATAATCAAGAGAGAATTCTTGACGCAAAAAAATTAAACTTACATGTTCTTTCTAATTATTCGGAAGAATGTATTGCAAAGGAGGTGATAGGTTTTTATTCAGAAGTTATAAATGATCATAATTAAATATGGGTAATCAGCCTGAAAGTTTTTCCTATATAGAAATACTCCTGTTGCATATTGTGATGGCTGGTGCTATCTACTTATACAGGCCATTCTCAGGGATGATACTTTTTGGAGTTTTACTTTATTTCACTTTTATAATAATACAAAACGAAAACAGAAACAATGAAGCACTTATGGCTGCGGCATATATTGCCGGGGCGGAGGTGTTCTTTAGAATGACAGATGGAATGGTTTTTTATGAGACCGGGAAATATTCTGTTATTATATTTCTGGTGATCGGAATGTTCTTTAAAGGAACTTCCTCTAAAACAGTTCCTTTTTGGACCTATCTTTTGATTCTTATTCCCGGAATAATAGTGGCCTCTTTTGCAGGTACTTATGAAATTGAATTTAGAAAGCTTATTGCTTTTAATTTAAGCGGTCCGGTAACTCTTGGAGTGTCTGCTTTATATTGCTATTATAAAAAAATTAAAAAAAAGGATTTTGAAAGAGTGGTAATCATGCTGTTAATGCCACTTCTGGCACAAATGTTCTATCTGTATTTATATACTCCCTCTTTAAAGGAAGGGATAATAAGTTTGTCCGGGAATTATGCTGCGACAGCAGGATATGGTCCCAACCAGATCTCCACAGTTTTAGGGATGGGTGCATTTCTACTTGTAACGAGATTATTCGTGATAAAGAATAAGTTTATTAATATTTTGGACTTTATATTATTAGGGATGATGGGATATAGAGCAGTGATAACATTTTCCAGAGGAGGGGTGTTTACAGCTATTATATGTATGTTCACCTTCATAATAATATTTTATTATAAACAAAATTCTAGAGAAGTTGGGAAAATAAACTCAAGAATATTTATGCTCTTTTCGGCTTTAATTTTAATTTGGTTTTATTCTTCCTTTAAAACTTTTGGACTAATTGAGAATAGGTATAAAAGTGAAAATGCTGCTGGAGAGCTAAAAAGTGATATTACAACCGGGAGGGTGGAACTTATTGAAACAGAATTGCATGCCTTTTATTACCATCCTTTAATAGGAATAGGCGTTGGAATGGGTAGGGAATATAGACAGGAAAACTTAGGAATTGACATTAATACTCACAATGAAATTAGCCGATTATTATCGGAACATGGAATGTTAGGAGTGATTGCTCTACTTATTCTTATATTTGTCCCAATACTATTTTGGACCAAGTTTAAAAACAATTATTACTTTTTAGCATTTATGGCATTCTGGTTTTTAACAATCAACCATTCTGCCATGAGAATTGCCCTGCCGGCCTTTGTATATGGCTTGGCTTTATTATATATCGTTGATGAAAAAAAACCTCCTGTACATAGGAAACGACTTAGCCATTAATAGCTTTACTGCTACCTACATTTCTTTTTTTAGCAAAGTGCTGAAGAAGGAAGGTTACTCTGTGAGGACTGCTTCTAATAAGAATAATAAAGCATTGCGCTTGGTGGAAATGCTTGGTATGATCGTGAAATATCATAGATCTACAGATATTGTACTTATTGACACCTACGGAGCCTTGAATTTTTATTATGCATACCTGGTTGCAAAAGCCTGCCAGTTTTATAAGCTTGATTATATTCCAATCCTTCATGGAGGTAATTTGCCAACCAGATTGGAGGAGTCTAAGGGATTTAGTGAAAATTTATTCGGTAAAGCAAAAAAAAATGTTGCACCATCTCAATTTCTGTACAGGATTTTTAAAGAAGCAGGTTTTAATAATTTGCAGATCATTCCAAACGCCATAGAATTGGATAAATTTCCCTTTAAGGAAAGGAAAAGCTTTGCCCCAAAAATGCTTTGGGTGAGGAGGTTCCAAGGGAGATATAATCCTATGATGGCGATAAAGGTATTGGAGCAACTTAAGAAGGAGTATCCCACAGCCGAATTATGTATGGTTGGTCCGGAAAAAGATGGATCCCTTCAGAAATGCAAAGAATATGCAGAAAAGCAAAATCTTAAAGTGATCTTTACAGGAAAACTTAAAAAAAAGGAATGGGCAAAGGTTTCAACAGATTATGATGTTTTTCTAAATTCTACCAATATAGATAATACTCCAATAAGCGTTATTGAAGCCATGGCATTAGGATTAGCAATCGTTTCAACAGATGTTGGAGGCATGAAAGATCTAATAGATCATCAAGAAAATGGAATTCTAGTCCCATGGAAAGATGAGAAATCTATGGTGAAGGCGGTAAAATTAGTTTTAGCAGATCAGGAAAATTCAGCTAAAATGACCTTAAATGCTCGGGCAAAAGTGTCTAATTTCGACTGGAATATTATTAAAGGCGATTGGAATGAATTGCTTAATTGATGAAAAAATCTATACTTTATATAGGTAATAAACTTTCAGACCCCAACGCAAATCCAACTTCACATAAGGCTTTGGTAAAAGGTCTAACTTCTGAAGGTTTTCATATTATTTCTGCATCTAGTTTGAAGAATAAATATTTGAGATTAGCCGATATGGTTCTTACTTTTATTAAGAACTCCACGAAATTTAATATTGTTTTAATTGACGTCTACAGCACTCAAAATTTTTGGTATGCCATTACCATTGCAAGGCTATCAAGACTTTTTAATAAGAAGTACATTCCTATCCTGCACGGTGGAGATCTTAAAAAGCGATTTGAAAATTCTACCTATGTAACAGAGAAGTTGCTTAAAAATGCATACCATATTGTTTCTCCTTCCTTATATTATAAAAATGAGGTGATACGTCTAGGTTACCATAAGGTAGCTCATATTCCTAATCCTATATTTATTAATAACTACAAATTTAAAGAACGCACTATTTTTCAGCCTAAATTGTTATGGGTACGAGCTTTTAATGAGATCTATAATCCCTTAATGGCGATCAAGGCTTTTGAATTTATATTGAAAAGCCATCCACTTGCTGAGTTATGTATGGTTGGTCCAGAAAAGGATAGTAGTATGCAAACCTGTCGTAAATACGCTGAAGCTGCGAAGCTTCCGGTGAAATTCACCGGAAAATTGAAAAAGCGGGAATGGACACATTTGGCTTCAGATTACGACATTTTTATAAACACCTCCAATATAGATAATAGCCCATTGAGTGTGATCGAGGCTATGGCGCTTGGATTGCCAATAGTCACTACTAATGTAGGCGGAATGCCATTTTTAATAGATCATGAGCAAAATGGTATTTTGGTAGAAAAAGAAAATCCGGAAGAACTTTCAAGCTGGATTGAGTGGATGTTGGATCATCCCGAACAGACTTTAGAAATGACCCAGCGAGCAAGAGAAAAAGTTTTAAATTTGGATTGGAATAAGATTAAAAAGGATTGGACTGAATTACTAGGCTGAAAATTTTTATATTTAAACGCTATTCAAACCAGATCGAACTTAACCTAAGCTCCGTATAGATAATGGCTCAGAAATCACTAGTCCATTTTGATATATCAGAACGTAAAGTTTTGCTACGTGTCATGGATATTTTCTTTGTCCTTTTTACCTTATCCATTGTTAGCATAATTTTTAAATTCGATTATTTTAGGATCTCAGCTGATTATTGGGGATGGACAGTTGTTCTTATTTCGTACCTAATAATTTTTTCGAATATTTTTGAACTCTATGACCTACAGAAAGCAAGTAAGTTTGAAACAGTGCTTAAAAATGTGATCCTCACAGTTTCTGTAACTGTTCTATTCTTCATGTTAACTCCTTTTTACACTCCTAGTTTACCAGAAAACAGATTACAGATATTATTTTTCTTTTTATCAATGGTTGGAGCTTTACTGCTTTGGCGTTTTGCTTATATCACGCTTATCTCTTCTCCTAGATTTTATAAGAAAGCCTTGCTTATTGGAGATCTTGCAGAGTTGAATTTAATGCTGAAAGCGCTTCAGAAATCTGATCCTAATTATGTGATAACTGGTTTTATTAATACAGGAAAAAAATCTGAAGAATTTGTCGTGACGGAATTGCAACAATTCGAGCCGTCTCATTTAAGAACAATAATCCAAGATCTTACAATTAACGAAATTGTAGTTGCTAGTTCCAGTGTTCGCTCTAAAGAAATGACCGCTTCCTTATTGAATGATCTTAACAATTTACTAATCCAAGGTTTCCCAATAAAGGATTATACTCAGGTATATGAAAATTTAACTTATCGGGTGCCAGTTCAGCATATCGGAAAAGATTTTTATAAGTTCTTTTTGTTTAGCAGAAGCAATCATAACAAGTTTTACCTGTTCTTTTTAAGGCTTTTTGATGTGTCTTTTTCTCTAATTGGTTTGGTGATATGTATGCTACTTATCCCATTCATTTTTTTAATTAATCTCATTGCCAATAGAGGAAGTTTATTTTATTCTCAGGAGCGGGTTGGTAAAAATGCTAAACACTTCAGAATTCTAAAATTCAGGACCATGTTAAAGGATGCTGAGTTGAATGGCCCTCAATGGGCAGAGAAGAATGACAATAGGATAACCACATTCGGATTGTTTTTAAGAAGGATAAGACTGGATGAATTCCCACAATTTTACAATGTATTAGTTGGGGAGATGAGTATTATAGGACCAAGGCCCGAAAGGCCAGTTTTTGTGAAAGAACTTTCCAAGACACTTCCATTTTATAAGACCAGACATATCGTAAAACCGGGCTTGACAGGTTGGGCGCAGGTAAAGGCGAATTATGGATCCAGTTATACAGATAGTTTGGAGAAACTGCAATATGACCTTTATTATATTAAACATAGGGGTTTATTTCTGGATCTTAATATTCTGCTAAAAACTTTTAGCACTATTTTGTTTTATAGAGGGCAATAAGGAGGGGGTAACAGCATCCCCACCTAAATCCTCCCCGAAGGGGAGGACTTGTAATCGATATTTATATGATTATATTGC